>Ga0123519_10000066_pt1 | contig 166559 bp, 167 predicted proteins | sample YelNatPaOPRAMG02_FD_87396 | JGI IMG/M metagenome (GOLD analysis project Ga0123519, IMG submission 87396) | Hot spring microbial communities from Yellowstone National Park - Yellowstone National Park OP-RAMG-02 (version 2) | ecosystem: Environmental > Aquatic > Thermal springs > Hot (42-90C) ... | reverse complement strand
GCTCTTTCCCACTCTCAACTAGAAATGTAAAAAGAATATTAAAGAAACTTAATTTTATTATAGTAGGTAATAAAGGTTATTTTACCTATCTTAATTATCACCTTTTAAGATAACACAACCTTGATAGGTTTTAGTTAAATGGTAATAAAATACTTGATAAATATAAAATATTTTGAATGCTAATTTTAAAATTAATTGCTTTTAAATTAATACATCCTTTATAGTATTTAAGAAAAGGATTAAACAACATAAAAATTTAAAAACAGAATATAACTTGTTATATAATGAAACCTAAGAGGTATGTTATAAAAAAAGATGGTGTTTTCTGGCCAAGCGAAGAAATGAAAAAAATTGCTTGGGTCAAGAGCAAAAAAATTTATCAGGACGCTGAAAAAAATCCAATAAAATTCTGGGAAAAATTAGCTTATGAAGGTATAAGTTGGAATAAAAAATGGAAAAAAGCATACGAGGAAAAACTTCCTTATTTTAAATGGTTTATAGAAGGAAAACTAAATTTCTGTTATAACTGTTTAGATAGACATTTAGATGAAAAATCTAACAAAACTGCGTTGATATGGATCCCCGAACCTTTAGGAGAAAAAAAGATTAAGTTAAGTTATAAAGAATTATTTGAAAAAGTTAACAAATTCTCTAATGTTCTAAAAAAACATGGGATAAAAAAAGGAGATGTTGTTGCTATTTATCTACCTTTAATTCCAGAAATTTTTATTTCAATGCTTGCGTGCACGAGAATTGGAGCTATACATTCTGTAGTTTTTTCAGCATTTTCTGCTGATGCTTTAAAAGCAAGAATCGAGGATGGAGAAGCAAAGTTATTGATTAGTGCAGATGGTTATTATAGAAGAGGAGAAAAAGAAAATTTATTAGAAAAAGTAAAGGAGGCTATAAAAGATACAACTATAAAAAAAACAATAATAGTAAGAAGATTAGGAGAGTCTATTTCAGATCCATTTCTAGATTTCGAAGAAGAAATTAAAAAAGTTCCTTCTTATTGTGAGCCAGAAATAATGGATTCTGAAGATATTATGTTCATATTGTATACAAGTGGAACAACAGGAAAACCAAAAGGTATAGTACACGACACAGGAGGATATTCTGTTCAGTCTTATTGGACTTCTAAATGGAATTTCAATTTAAAAGATGATGATGTAATGTGGTGTACTGCAGATATAGGTTGGATAACTGGCCATACTTATGCTGTATACGGGCCATTGTTAAATGGATCTACAACATTAATTTACGAAGGTGCTCCTGATTATCCGAATCCCGAAAGATGGTGGAAAATTATAGAAGAAAACAATGTTAGTGTATTTTATACAGCTCCGACAGCTATTAGAATGTTCATAAAATTCGGAGATAGTTATATTGACAAATACAATTTAGATAGCTTAAAAATTTTGGGAAGTGTAGGAGAGCCAATTAACAAAGATGCTTGGATGTGGTATTTTAACAAAGTAGGAAAAAAAAGATGTCCAATAATTGATACATGGTGGCAAACAGAAACAGGTGGAACCTTAATTAATTCTTTGCCTGGAATTGGTCCATTTATTCCATCCGTTGCTGGGAAAAGTTTTCCAGGAACAAGACACGAAGTAGTAGATGAAAATGGAAAGAAATTAAAAATAGGAAAAAACGGATTTTTGGTTCAACTTTCTCCTTTTGCACCAGGAATGTTGAGAGGTGTTTATAAAAATCATGAGAAATATGTTAAAACTTATTGGGAAAGATTCAAAGACAAATACGATACAAGCGATGGTGCTATTTTAATAAAAAAAGACTTGATAAAAATAACAGGAAGAACAGATGATATGATGAAAGTTGCTGGTCATAGATTATCTACAGCTGAACTCGAGGGAGCTATAGAAGAAAACGAGAAAGTTATAGAGTGCGCTGTTGTTCCAATGCAGGACCAAATAAAAGGTCAATCACCTGTGGCATTTGTGGTTTTAAAACCCAAAGTCAAAATTTCTGATGAACTAGAAAAAGAGATTAAAAAACAGGTAGATAAAAAAATAGGTCCAATAGCAAGACCATCCAAAGTTTATTTTGTTGAAGACTTGCCAAAAACAAGAAGTGGAAAAATTATGAGAAGAATTTTAAAAAATATTTTAGATAACGAAGAACCGCAAGGAATCATGACTCTACTAAATTCAGAAGTAGTTGAAAAAATAAAAGAGCAAGTAAAAAAAGATTCTTTAAATATCAAAAATTAAAATGAGACTAAACATATTGATAGGTGGAAAAGCTGGCCAAGGAATAAACAAAATTTCTGAAATCATTTCAAAAATAATAACAGAATTAGGATATTTTACATTTAATTATAGAGATTATCAAAGTTTAATACGCGGAGGTCACAACTTCAACGTAATATCTATAAGTGATTACAAAATTGGGAGTGTAGAAACCAAATTGGACTGCATAGTGGCTTTAGATGAAAAAACCAAAAAAATCCATAAAAAAGAACTAAAAAATAATGGATTCGTAATAGACTCTAAAAATTTTGAAAGCTTTGGAAAAAATTTGAATTTGGCTCTTTCAGGAGCACTATTAAAAATACTTGGAATAGAAAAAAATTATCTATTAGAAAAAATAAAAAAAGAATTTCAAACTAAAGAAGCTTTAGACGCTGCTGAAAAAGGATTCGATTCTCAAACAAAAAAATTTGAATTTAAAAAATTAAACAGGAAAATATATTTAATGGATGGAAGCGAAGCTATAGCTCAGGGAGCTATCAACTCAAATATAGACTTGTATTTAGCTTATCCAATGACACCATCAACTCCGCTTATGGCAGAATTAGCTAAAAGACAAGAAGAAAAAAATTTATTAGTTTTTGAACCAGAAGGAGAGATATCTGTTATAAATACTGCATTGGGAGCAAGTTTTGCTGGTGCGAAGGTTATGATTGGAACTTCTGGAGGAGGGTTTGATTTGATGGTAGAGGCAATTAGCTTTCAAGGCATGACAGAAATACCTTTAGTTTTATACTTAGCATCGAGGGCAGGTCCTTCAACAGGGATGCCTACTTATACTAGTCAAGCTGATTTAAACGATGCTTTAAGAGCAGGTCATGGAGAATTTCCAAGAGTGGTTATTGCTCCTGGAGATCCTCTTGAATGCATAGAAAAAACAAACGAAGCTTTTTATTTAAGCGAGAAATTTGGAGTTTTATCAATAATTTTAAGTGACAAACATTTAGCTGAATCAGGATTTAGTTTTGATAAAGAACCAAAAAAACCATTAAAAATAGAAATTAAAAGAAAAGTTCCTGGTAAAGGGATAATTAGAACATCAAGTTATGAACATGACGAATTTGCGAATACAACAGAAGACGCTGAGATGGCAAAAAGAAACGCAGAATGCAGATTAAAAAAATATGAAAAAATAAAAAAAGAATGTCAAAAATTTCAAATGATAAAAAAATATGGGAATGAAAATGCAGAAAACTTAATAATAAGCTGGGGTTCTAACAAAACAGTTATTTTAGATGCTTTAGATGAAATTGATGAATCTGTAAGAAATCCAAAAAAAGGAAAATGGAAATTCTTGCATGTACTATATTTAAAACCTTTATCAGATGAAATAAAAAAAGAAATTTTAAAATCTAAGAGGGTTATCTTAATAGAAAATAATTCAACAGGTCAACTTGGAAGATTGATAAGAGAAAAAACAGGAATATCTATCAAAGATAGAATTTTAAAATACGATGGAAGACCTTTTTATTTAGATGAACTTAAAAACAAAATTTTGAATTTACTTAATAAATGAATTTAAATTTGCAAAATGGTTATAAAAAACAAAAAATTTTCAAAATGTGAAAATATAGAGGATATTGTTAGGAAAAAATTATCAACAAAAAACGAAATAACTTGGTGTCCTGGATGTGAAAATTTCTTGATTTTAGAAGCTGTTAAAAGAGCTATTTTAAAAATAATATCAGAATACGAAGGATACAAATTAGAGAATTTAGTTATAGTTAGTGGGATTGGATGTCATCAAAAAATTTACGATTATTTGAATTTAAGCGGAATTTATGGTTTGCATGGGAGGGTTTTACCTTTAAGTTTAGGAATAAAACTTGGAAATCCTAATTTAACAGTTATAGGTTTTGCTGGAGATGGAGATGCTTATGCAGATGGGATGGAACATTTCGTTCATATAGGAAGGTTTAATCCAAACATGACCTACGTTGTTGTGGACAATAGAAATTTCGCATTGACAACAGGGCAATCAACACCAACATCTCCGAAGGGATTCAAAAGTAAAATAGAACCATCAGGGAATGTTAATGATCCTATAAACCCAATCAAGATAGCTTTGGCTTCGAATATAAGTTTTGTTGCTAGAGCAATTCCAACAGATTTAAACCATTTATCAGAGATCTTAGAAAAAGCAATAAAACACAGAGGTTTTTCTTTTGTAGAAATACTAATGGACTGCCTGGTTTTTGCTCCAGATAATCTTAAAAATAAAAAATTTTACAAAGTTGAAAATAGAGATATTAAAAAAGCTTTTGAACTTGCTGAAGAGTGGAATTATGAAGATACAGAAGGGAAAATTCCTATAGGTGTAATATACAAAAAAGAAAAACCTATTTTAGAGGAAAAAATACCACAGTTAAAAAGACTAATCGAGAAAAATATAGGTTGGTGTGATTTAAAAAAACAATAATGATTCTAGATAATTCAGCTGAAAAAGTTCCTGAAAAATACAAATGGTTATTTTTTTATTCTTTACCTTGCCATGAAGGAGATTCAAAAAAATTTTTAGAGCTAATTAAATCTAACAACTTTAAACCTTTAAAATATTTAAGCAACGACTATTCTAGAGAATCTGTAAGAGAATATTTTCTAGGCAGACATAACTACGAAGCTTATCTTAAAAAAAATTTTTTACATATGGTCATACCCTATGTAATTAACACAGAATCTAAAATAGGAGATAGCTTAAACAAATCTCTTGAAATTGAGATAACAGAATTCCCTTTTGTTTTACCTTTCTTTAAATTTAAAATAAACGAAAGAGAACTTGCAAGAAAATTAGAAATTTTAGGAATAACAGATACAAAATTATTAAAAAATAATACAATCTATATTCATTTCGGTTTTGTAGTTGATATAGAAAATGAAAAATGAAAGAAAAATATTGGTGTTTGGGAATCCGTTGATTAAAAAAGACGAGATTTCTTTAAAACTAATTCGAAAATTAAGAGAAATATTTCCAAAAATAGAATTTATCGAGATGGACCCAACTGAAGAAATTCAAAAATATGGTAGAGAAATAATAATAATTGATGCTGTTGAAAATGTAAGAAAAGTAACTTTAATAGATTTTTTTTCTTCGGAAGATTTTGAAAAAATAAAATTGAATAATAATTATTCTCTTCATGATTTTGATTTAGGTTACAATTTAAGATTATTAAAAAAAATGAAGTTAATTGATCGTGTTAAGATAATAGGGATTCCTATAAAAAACAAAGAAAATTTTTCAGAGCTTATAAAAGAAACAGCATATTTAATAAAAAAAATATTAAAATTTGATAAATCAAACCCAATTGATTTTAAGGAAATGTGTTGCACATGACATACACGGGTCATAAGCTCTAATTAATTTTTCTACACTAAGGGAGATTTCTTTTTTATCTTTATCAAGAATCTTTTCTATGTATTCTGAAATTGATTTTTCTATGTGTATTATGTTTTGTTGAGTTGGAATGCAAAGATCTATATTATTCACAATACCATATTTGTTCAATTCTAGATGATAATAAAGAGTTCCTCTAGGAGCTTCTATTACACCTATACCTAATCCTTCTTTTATTTCAACTTCTATAGGTTTCTCTTTTTTTAAATTTATTTTTTCTAAGATATCTATGGAGTTATCTACTTCGTTTAGCATCTCTATAGATTGTGCTAGGTTATTATAAAAAATATTGTTAGAAGGAAAAACTTTAATGTAAGACTCTGCATCTTTTTTTGTGTTCTTATTTAAATTTTCTTTGTTCAAATTAATCCTGGCTAATGCACCAACCATGTATTCTTTAGATTCCCAAACAAAGGCCGTTGCAGTTGAATAAGGAAGAACAACTCTATGAAAATGTTCTCCATATTCTTCTTCTTTAATTAAACTACCTTTAGAAGTTTTAATAAAACCTTTCAAAAAATTATAATCATTATTTACTAATGCTACGAAATTGGTTTCTCTTTCAAATTTTTCTTTTTGATTATGAAACAAATCTATTAATCTTAAAATTTTTTTTCTAGATTTTTTGAGTCTTTCAATAGCTTCTCTTATTTCCTCTGAACTAGGAAAATTTAAAAAACCTCCGATAACCGCGTTAAAAGGATGAACAGCTCTTCCACCTATAACTGTGGAAAGGAAATTTCCAGTTTCTTTAACATAGAGTCCATCATGAATTAACTCGTGCTCTTCTCCTTCATTAGAAAAATCTAATACAGAATCTTTTTTAAACAAGTCAGGAAGACAAAAAAAATATAGGTGCATTGCATGATCTCTTAAATGGCCAGCATTAATTAGCAAATTTCTTAACAAATTAGTTTGTTCTGTAACTTTTAATCCAAGTGCTTTTTCTATAGCTTCTATTGAACACAAAAGATGCGCAGAACTGCAGGTTCCGCAAATCCTGGACATTATAAACGGAACCTCACGAAAATTTTTTCCTAGTATTGCCTGCCTAAAAAATCTTTTATTTTCAGAAACTTTTAATTTACATTCTACAACTTTTTTATTCCTAACTTTCACATCTAAATGTGTATGTCCTTCAATTTTTGACAAATTTTTTATATTTATATCTAAATCTTTATGCATTTTGTTTCAAATAAAATTCTAATTTTTTTATTATAGAATTTTCATCAACAGGGCATCCCTCGATTTCGTCATCAACTTTTACAAATTTTTTTATAGGAGAAACCTTTTTAATTTGATTAAATTTTTTTATTAAGGGTTCTATTTCTTTTTTTAAATCTTTGCTAAAATTATTTCTCAAATTGGATGGGTAACCATTTATAGCACCGCTTCCAAAAGCTATTATCTTTTTTGATTTTTTTCTAATTTCTTTTAATTTTTTCAATTCACTTTCTGTAGAAATTGCTCCTTCAACAAATGCTATATCCAATTTTTTTATTTCATTTTGTGTTTTTAAAACTCTGATGTTCTCTATTTCTAATTTCTCTTTCCAATCAAAATATTTTTTATTTAATGCTTCTAAAAAAGATACAACGCAACCTTCGCAGCATGTAAACGAAAAAACACCTATTTTTAATTTCATTATTTTAAAAATATAAAGTATTATTTAAATTTATTCCAAGGACATTGTCTTATTTAATTTTTCTTCCTTATTATCATTTTTCGTGTTTATTTCTGAGGTCCTTCTGTAAGAAAAACCTAATTTCTTTAAAATTTCTAAAATCTTAGATCTTTCTTCACTTTTTCCACAACCCTTCCAATCAATTAGAATATATTTTATACTCTCTATAGTTTTTGATTCAGCTTCTTTAAGCATGTGTTCTGTTATTGGAAAAGAATACTCGGGGATTATATGAGATATTGCATACTCAGAATATAACTGAACTTTATTAAAATTTGGAGCATAATGTGGACCTCCAAGAGCAATGCATGGTATCCAATTTTCAGAATTAATATTCTGTAAAGATAGAATAGTTTTTGCAATAACTCTGGCTGCATTTGTATCTTTCCAATTTTTTTCATTAGAACCCAACTCAATAAAACAACACGGGATATCAACAAGAGGGCCGTGATGTGTAACCTCAAGAGTTATGTTATAATCAGAATTTATTTCAAAATTTTTTTTAGCTTCTTCTCCATAAAAATTTAATTTTTCGAACAAATATTTCATAACATACGCGCTAGTTTTACAAACTTTTCCTTCTTTTCCTCCGAATTCAGCACTTCTCCAATTTCCAGGAGTATGTAAACACAAAGAAGGAAAATTTTTTTCTGATTTGTGGCATGAAGCAAAAACAATGAAATCGATATCTTTTAATTCTGGAAAATTTTTTTCATTAATATCTTCGGAAAAAATTATTTCTTTTCTTAAGCCTATTATGGGAATCTGCGGAATAAAAGCAATTTTTTTTAGCTCCTCTACTATAGATTTCCCAGCCTCATCCTTTTCAGAATAAATTACTGCAAATCGCATAATATAACAAAAACCTAGTATAATTAAATTTTTTGATTACTCTTTTCTGTATCTCTAAATGGACTTTCTTTCATGGTAACAGAAACTAAAAATTTATATATAAAAATTTTCTATTACAAAAATGAGAGTAATTCAAATTTTTTTGTATTCGATATTGATTATATCAGGAATTTTTTGTGGAATTTATCTATCTAACGAATGCAAGGATGAAATCAAAAAATGGAAAAAAAGATTACTAATAATTTTTTTTATCTCACTTATACTAATTTTTATAATTTTTTTTTCAGGCTTAAAATACAAAATTCCTTTGGTTTTTAGTTTATCTTTTGTTGCGATTACTAGTTTAACTATTATAAAAACGGATTTTTTGAAAAAGAAATTTGAAAAAATAAAAAAGGTTTGTTGGTTTAAAAATTTATAAAAATTTTTATAAAATTTTTTATGGGAGTATGATAATTTAAACTAATTTGTATTTCTTTAGAGGTTAAGTGTTTAGAGGTTAATTTAGGGAAGCAAACAAAAATTTAAAAAACATAATATTCTTTTATGATTAACATGCCCTGATAGTTTAGTGGCTAAAACGCGCGCCTGTCACGCGCGAGTCCCGAGTTCGATTCTCGGTCAGGGCGTAAGAACCTTTAAGGTTGAATATCTAAAAAATTGGGTGTTGTTGGTTTTTTATATAAAAATCTTATATTCTCTATCATAGAAATCTTTAAATAGTTAAATTCTCTTCTCAAAAAGAAATACAATTTATTGTATAAAAATAAACAAAATATACAATATATTGTATATAAAAAACAGAGGAATTTATAAATGAAATGCATCTATTGTGATGGAGAAACAAAAGTTACTGATAAAAGGGAGTCTAGTGAAGGAACCAGAAGAAGAAGAGAGTGTTTAAAATGCAAAAAAAGATTCACTACTTATGAAAGAGCTGAAATAAGAAATATAGTAGTTGTTAAAAAAGATAAAAGAAGAGAACCTTACTCAAGAGAAAAATTAAAATCAGGAATATTAAAAGCATGTCAAAAAAGACCGGTTTCAATAGAAAAAATAGATAAAATTGTAGAAGAAATCGAAGAAAAATTAAGAAAAAAAGGGAGAGAGATAAAAAGCTCTGAAATAGGAAAGATAGTTATGCAGAAATTAAAAAAAATAGATGATGTTGCTTTCATAAGATTCGCAAGCGTATACATGAACTTTCAGAATATAAAAGATTTTAAAAAAATTATGAAGGAGGTTTTATAAAATGCAAAGAGGTAAAATAAAAATAGAAAAATATTTTTCTGAACCTTATGGAGATCCTTATAAAGATACTAACAATATTATTCGTTATGGTAGGAGAAATGTTGAAATAAAGGACGACAATGGGAATATAGTAGAAGAGGTAAAGAATGCCATATTTCCTGAATTTTGGAGTCAACTTTCTGCTGATACAGTAGCAACGAAATATTTTAGAAAAGAGAATGTTCCTGAAACAGGAAGAGAAATAGACTTAAGACAGTTAGTAAATAGGGTATGTTCCACTATAGCTGAATGGGGGATAAGACAGAATTATTTTAATTCAAGAGAAGCAAAAAATCTTGAATACGAATTGGCTGCACTTACTATAGGCCAATATGGTGCTTTTAATTCTCCTGTTTGGTTTAATTTGGGTCTTCACAAATACAAAGATGGATTAAAAGGAGAAGAATTAACAGGAGAGGGTTATTATTTTGATGTAGAATCTAAAAAAGTTAAAAAAACAGAAGGGGATGGTTATCATGCTCAGGTTTCAGCATGCTTTATTTCTTCACCAGATGATTCTATTAGAGATATGATAAGAATAGGAGCTAATGTAAGTTCTGAAATATTTAGGAGAGGTTCTGGTATAGGAGGTAATTGGTCTAGAATTAGAAGTGCTGGTGAAAGTATTTCTGGTGGAGGAAAAGCATCAGGTGCAAAAAGATTTATGGATGTTCAAGATTCTGTTGCAAGAGTTATAAAATCAGGAGGAAAAACTCGAAGAGCAGCAACAATGCAAATAATAGATGTTTGGCATCCTGATATGATAGACATAATAAGAGACAAATATGCTGAAGAAATGAAAGCAAAAATTTTAGTTGAAGCAGGCTCTCCTTCTGAATGGGAAAGTCATACTTTTCAAAATTTAAGAGGACAAAATGTGAATATCTCTGTTAGGATAGATGATGAATTTTGGAGAGCTTATGAAAACAACTCTCTTTATCCAATAAGGTATGTTAAAAACAAAGAAATAAAAGAACAAATTCCTGCTAGAGATCTTGCTAGAATTATAGCATTTTTCGCTCATGGTTGTGGAGATCCTGGTATTCAAAACCATGATATTATAAATAAATGGAATACTTGCAAAAATTCTGGAGAAATAACAGCATCGAATCCTTGTTCAGAATACATGTTTTTAAACAATTCTGCTTGTAATCTTGCTTCTATAAATCTAATGAGATTCAGAAAACAGGATGGAAGCTTTGATATAGAATCTTTTGTCAGAGCAGTTGATCTTTATATAACCTCTCAGGATATACTTGTTTCCTATGCTTCATATCCAACAAAAGAAATAGCTTTTAACAGTCATAAGTTTAGGCCGCTTGGTTTAGGTTATTCGAATTTGGGAGCTTACATAATGTCCTTAGGTTTAGCTTATGATTCTGATGAAGCAAGAGATTTTGCAGCTACAATAACCTCTTTAATGACAGCAGAAGCATACCTTCAGTCTACTAGATTAGCAGAATCTTTAGGAGCATTTGAAGAATTTCAAAAGAATAAAGAAAGTATGTTGGAAGTAATAAATTTTCATAAGAGTTATGCAGAAAAAATCCCAAAAAGAAAAAATTTAGAGAATCTTTTGGATAGTGTCAAAGAAAAATGGGAGCAGGTTTTGGAAAGAGGCAGAGAATTTGGATTTAGAAATTCGCAAGTGACATTGATTGCTCCAACAGGAACTATAGGATTCATGATGGATTGTGATACAACAGGAGCAGAACCTGATGTTGCATTAATAAAATACAAGAAACTAGCAGGAGGAGGTTTAATCACTATAATAAACAGAACAGTTCCACTTGCTCTTGAAAAACTCGGTTACAAAAAAGATGAAATAGAAAAAATCATTATGTATTTAGAGGAGGATATGGGTAATAAAACTAAAAGAGGAACTTTAGAAGGATGTGCGCTATTAAAAGAAGAGCACATTCCAGTTTTTGATTGTGCTCTTAATTCTCCTTATGGTAAAAGAGTTATATCTCCGAAAGGTCATTTGAAAATGATAGGAGCTATACAACCACATATTTCTGGAGCTATTTCAAAAACTATTAATTGTCCTAATGATACAAGTGTAGAAGAAGTAGAAGAAATGTTTTACGAAGGATGGAAGCTAGGAATAAAATCTATAACAGTTTATAGAGATGGAAGTAAAGCATCACAGCCTTTAAGAACAGGTAAGTCTACATCAAAAATATATATAAAAAGAGGAGAAAGAGAACCTCTACCTGATTTAAGGCACGGTATAACACAAAAAGTTAAATTAGGAGGAATTTCTGTTTTTCTTACAACAGGAGAATATCCAGATGGAAGATTAGGTGAACTTTTTATAGAATCTTTGGAAAGAGGAAGTGAAGTAAATCGTTTGTTGAACGAAGCTGCTATTCAGTTTTCAGAAAAGCTTCAATACGGAGTACCTCTAAAAGAGGCAATAGAAGTTTTCCAAAAAGCTGGAAGTTCGCAAATAAGAGGTATAACGAATCATCCTTTTATAAAAATTGCAAGTGGTCCTGAAGGATTTATCTATGATTGGGTAAGAGCTCATTATTTAGGAGACATATCTTTTATAGGAGATCAAAATAATACAGGAATAGAAATAAGGCCATTACCACAAGAATTAAGAGTTTACCAGAAAGTTCCTAAACTCCATATGATACCAAGTGTTAGAGGGATCAAAGCTTATCCAGGAGTTCCAAGTTTGGAAGATACAATAAAAAGAATTTCAGGTACTAATTTTTGGGAAGATAAAGAAGAAGGTTTAGATACAAGAGAAACAATAGAAAAAATAAAAAAAACAAGAGTTTGGGGTAAAGATGAAAATCTAAAAGAATTTTTTGGAAGAATAACTGGAAGAATTTGTGATAAGTGTGGAGGATTAATGATAACTGATGGTGTATGTTACAAATGTATTAACTGTATAACTTCAAGCGGAGGTTGTTCAGGTTAATAATAAGTTAAATAAATAGTTTGATTAATCTTTAAAATTTTAAAATAATTTTTTGTATTATAGTTATTTTATTTCTGTAAATTGATATTTTATTGCAGTTCATTAATAGAAACTAAAAACACTCTCTGTAGCAATAACTATGAGGATTCTTAAGTCGAAATGTTGATATGAAGGTTTTAAGCACCAGACCAATTTTTAGCGATATTCTCTGCCTGTTCTAGCACAGTTTCTGTTGCAGACTTTTGTTTATCTGGTGGATACTGGCTCTGTTGAAAATCTTTAATTGCCTAAGCCTTAGATTATGAGCAATTGCTTTCAGATAAGCATCATTTCTGATTGCCCGCCAATCTACTGACAAAGTAAATCCGCCGTACTTTCTTTTCAAACTTCCAAATCCCAATTCAATCAAACTTCTTTGAGGATATTCTTTTTCAGAATAATTTTTCATTTGTTTCCTTCGATAAAATCCTCTTTTTACATTTTTCCTTGGTTTTATTTGTGTTTGAATTCCTTTCTTGAAACAATACTCACGTAAATGTTCAGAATCATAAGCACTATCTCCAAATAAAACTGTTTGAATTTCTGCTCTCCTCAATAAGTATTCTGCATCTTTTATATCGTGTCTTGGCCTTGCTCTAATTCTTATCGCAACAATTGTTCTTTGTTTTATATCAAACAAATTTGATTGTTTAACCCAACTATTAATTGGTTTTTTCTATCAATTCTTTTTATGTAGTGATAGCTTTGATTTATTTTACTTATTCCTGTTGAGTCTATAGCTACAAACTTATGGTTCTCTCCTGTAGTTAGAGCTAATGCTCTTTGAAACAGCGTTGGAGAAATCCTCTCTGCTTTTGCATAAAGCAGAAAAAGTTGGAACTCTGTAACCAAGCATCTCTAGAAATTTATGCACTCTTCTAAAAGAAAGCCTACAAACAGTCATAACAACAAAGCTAAAAATGTGTTGATAAAGTTCATAGGTTTTTGGTCCAAAATGATGCAGCCATCTTGGACAGCCCATTCTTCTGAGCAAGCACTTAATTTTATTAACCAGTCTTTCCTCTTTTTTTCGTGTTAATTCACCTCGAATTAATATAGTTCCCTAGGTAGATTAACTTTTGAATAGGGGAACTTTTTCAACACAGCCATAAATGACGGAAAGTTTATAAATTAAAAAAATAATAGAATTATATGGAAAAAGAATACCAAAAAGAAAAATCAATTGAATTATATCAAAAACCAAGAGAAAAAGAAGTATTATATGGAAAAATAAGTTTGTTAGACCAAAGAAAAGTTGTTGCAATGTGCTCTCTTTGTGGCGGAGGGAGCGATTGTTCTTGTGGGAGTTGTGGAATATGCAATTGCGGAAGTTGTGAGAGTTGCGATTTGGTTGATATTATAGAAAAAGAGTGGGTTTAAAATTTAAATGGTAGAAAAAAAAGAAATATTAAATCCTTTTCTTTATGTTAGTAAATATCTTGATTTTGTTCTTATTTATGTTCCATATAAACATAGGTTTTTTAGGTTTAGTAACGAAGAAATAAAAAATTTAAAAAAGCTAAATAAAGAATTCTTAATAAAGAACAGAATTTTTGTAGAAAAAGATTATAAAGAAAAATTTGTAAAAAATTATCGAGAGATTATAAAAAAGATAAAACCTGAATTAAATTTAATGTATATTCTTTTAACAGACAGTTGTAATTTTAGATGTCCTTATTGTTTTATACAAAACAATTATAAAGATAAAAAAAGAAATTTTTTAAACTTAAAAACAGCAGAAAAAGCAATCGACTATTTTTTTAAAAATTCAAAATCAAAAGAAAAAAAGATAATATTTTACGGAGGAGAACCTCTTTTAAATGAGAAGGTCCTTATTCACTCTATAAAAAAAATAAGAAAATATTCTAAAGTAGTTTATATTGGAATAAATACAAATGGTTCAATATACAATAAGAAATTATCTTCTATTCTTAAAAAAAATAATGTTATAGTTTCAATCTCTCTAGATGGTTTCGAAAAAATAAATGATAAAACAAGATTGGACAAAATTTATAAGGGCTCCTCAAAAAGAATAATACAAAATATAGACAAATATATAAAAGACGGGGTAAATGTTTCTCTTTCTATAACTATCAATAAATATAATATAGATTACTTACCGGCCATATCAAAATGGGTTTTTATTCGATTTCCAAAGATTAAATCTGTAGGTTTTAATTTGCCTTTACAAAATTTAAAGGGCAACAATCTTTTTGTTGATTCGGAATATTGTGCTTTTCAATTATATAATTCTTACAGAATTCTAAGAAATAAAGGAATATATGAGGATAGAGTATTAAGAAGGTTAAAATATATAGTAGAAGAAAAACCCTATCTAAAAGACTGTGGTGCGTGTGGAAATCAAATAGTTATCCATCCAAAAGGGCTTGTTGGACCCTGTCATGGTTTTGCAGGTAGCATGAATTATTTTAATTCTAATTTGAATAATTTAGATTTTTATAAAGACAAAGTGTTTAAAAAATGGAATTTATTATCTCCTATAAATAAAAAAGAATGTATCAAAAGAAATTGCCCATTTATTTTAATTTGTGGAAATAGCTGTCCCTATTATTCTAAAATAACAACAAACAGCTTAAATAAACCTGATAATAGAATGTATCCTTTTTTAAGTATTTTAATACAAGAAATAGGAAAGGATCTTTTTTTAAGATTTCCTAAAGCAATCGTTGTTGATTATGATGGAACGATAATTTCAAGAAACTCTTCATATGAAGTAATTAACTTTATAGCAAAAAAATATGGGTATAAAAAAGAAATTCCAAAACAAAATTTTTATGATATTAAAAAAATTTTTACACAAATTTCTAAAGAATTAAATATTCAAAATAAAATTAATGATATGATTTATTTATACTTAAAAATTTGGAAAGAGAATTCAACTTTAAATTTACCTTTGATTAAACAATTAAAAGAAATCAAAAAAAAATATAATCTTCCGATATTTATTCTTTCTAGAAATAAAAAAGAAGAAATTATAAAAGAACTAAAAAAGTTTAATATTTTAGGTCTTTTTGAAGATGTGTTTGAATCAAAAAAATATAAAAAACCTTCCCTAAATTATTTTAAAGAATTTTTTAAAGAAAAAAAATTAAAAGCGGAAGAAGTAGTTTACATAGGTGATAATTATTTTTCTGATATTAAAAAGATTTACTCTCTAGGTATCAGGGAAGCGATTTCTTTTCGTGCAAATCCTTCTTTTTATAATGAAATTGATAATGGATGGCTTTTAGATATCTTTGAAGATTATAAAAAATTAGATGATGGGAAGAGTAAATATATATGAATATTTTGTAGAAAAGAAATTTTCTAGTTTAAAAAAATTTGAAAGAGAATTAAAATATCGTAATAAATTTGAAAATTTTTTAATACCTAGAATTTTATCTGTTAATCAAGAAGATTTAGTCATTAGATTTGAAAAAATTAATTTTCCTTTTTTAGATAAAGAGTTATATAGATTTAGAATGGGAGACATAGAAAACTTATTTAGTAATCTTCCAAACATTGAAGGAAAAACTTGTGAAATAGAAAGATTAAAATTTGTAAATAGATTCATTGAAAGATTGCCAATTAAAATGGTAGAGAGTATCATTGAAGAAAAAGGTTTTTTAATTCATGGTGATTTTAGACCACAAAATATTTTTTTTAACGGAGAAATTTTTGGTTTAATTGATTTTGAAAATGCAGGATATTCCTTTAAAGAAAAAGACTTAGCTTATTTTTACATGGAATTAATCTACTTTAATAATGATTTATCAAGAAAATTCTTAAGAAAGATAAGGGATTATGGAAGCTATCCAAGATTTTTATTTTATTGCTTGTTTTATACTCTTTCTTCTATCCAAAATCCTTATTCTAATAAAAAAGGATTGGAATCTGTATTAAAAGAAATAACTTTTGAAATGAATAAATTATAGTTTTTGATCAATTTTATAATCTTTTAACGATTTAAAAGAAGATTATATTTTAATTAACTTTAATTTCAAACAACTCTTTCCAAAGCTTTTTTCCTCCTTAAGCAAAAGGCTTTTTACAATGAAGAACCTGTAAACATTTTGAATTTTTCTCTATATTTAGTATATTTCTCTGCTATTTCTTGTGTTTTCCATTATTTCATATTGTGTAAAATGTTTATCGTTCATATTTTTTAAACTGTCTATTTTAAATTGTTGCAGATTTTTCTAAAAATTCCTGTATATATTCAGAAAGTTTTCTTTCAAAAGGATTTTCAGAATTAGCATTTTTTTGAATATAATTCTCAAATTCATAAATTGAAAAATTAAGTTGTCTTAAATTTATTGTCTGTAAAATTTTATTGGAGTAAGAACAGATAGCATATAAAGAGAATTCTATCTTGATAAATTTTTAGATATTAAAATTTACAAATAACTATAGAATATTTTAGATTATAGAAAAGAAAAACGAATGTATTTTTCTAAGATAGTAAAGAGAGAAGTTCCTTGCCACAAAATTTGGGAAGACGAGAAACATTTAGCTTTTTTATCAATTTTTCCAAATACTGACGCTTTTCTGTAGTTGTTCCTAAAAAGCATTATCTAAGTTATGCTCTTGATTTACCTGACAAATTTCATTGTGAGCTAGTTGTCAATGCTTAAAAAGTTGCTAAATTAATAGATTCTAAATTAGAAGATGTCGGAAGAACTGGAACGATTTTTGAAGGTTTTGGCTTAGACCATTTTCATTCAAAACTTTTTAAAATGCATGGCACAAAAATAAAGGAGTGGAAACCAATAAAATCAAATGTTGACAAATTCTTTGAAAAATATAAGGATATATATCTTCACATGACTACAAAAGAGAAGATGACGAAAAATTAAAGAGAACTGCAGAGAAGATAAAAAATTAATTTCTTCTAAAAAAGCAAAAAAATTTTCATTGGCCAATCAAAACCTTAAAGACACTTTTAGCCAACCGAGTAATATGCCTCTAACAGAATTTTATCAAGAATTACATAATTTCATTAATAAACTAAAGCTCTCGTGGAGCAACGCCTTCTAAAGTAGCAGATATAAAAATAGGATTTAAGAAATAGGTGGTTAAGCTTACTCAACAGAGCCTTAATTACTCGAATACTAAAAAAGATGTAATTTTAAATGACCATTTAATACAACAGAGAGTAAAAACAAAAAATTTATTAATCCCCTGTGCGATATATCAAAATGGTCATCAAAAACATTTATGAGACAACTGTTACAGAGGAAGAATGGAATGAAATAATAAATAATTCTGAGCAGTTGGTTGTTGTAGATTTCTATGCAGATTGGTGTATGCCTTGTTTAATGTTAACTCCTATAATAGAAGAACTTGCACATAAAATGAAAGATGTTAAATTCGTAAAAATAAATGTAGATGAAAATGAAAAATTATCTAGAAAATATAAAATATTAAGCATTCCTTCTATAATAATTTTTAAAAAAGGAAAAGAAATAGATAGAATAATCGGAGCGCAGTCTTATGATTCAATAGAAAAAAAGATAAAAAGTAAATTAGATGAAAATAATTCTTAAATCTTATGTTTAGATTTTTTTATTTAATTTTTATTTAAAATAAATTTATCCTTATTAATTGAGTACTAAAAATAATTCAAAAAACTTTTAAACTAAAAACTTTTTTTAGTTAAGGCTCCGTAGCTCAGCCTGGTTAGAGCACTGGCCTTTTAAGCCAGGTGTCGGGGGTTCAAATCCCCTCGGAGCCATAGTGTAAATAAAAATTTATGGAAAACAAAAAAGGTGTTTTTATAGTATTTGAAGGAATAGATGGTTGTGGGAAATCAACTTTATTAAAAAGGTTCGCATCTTATTTGTTTGAAAGAAATAAATACTCTCATATAATTTTAACAAGGAATCCTTACAAAGACCTGAATATAAGAAAAATTTTGAGAAAAGATTCTGATCCTTTAAAAAACTCAGAAATTTTAACAGAACTTTTTATTAAAGACAGAATAGATCATTTAAAAAATATAGTTATTCCAAATTTAAAAAAAGGTTGCTATGTTCTGTGCGATAGATATAAACTTTCAACTATAGCATATCAATCTGCTCAGGGAATAAAAAGAGATTACTTAATAAAAAAGCAAAAAGATTTGATCGATCCAGATATAACCTTTTTAATAGATGTTTCTATAAAAACAGCTTTTGAAAGAATGAAAAAAGACGATAAAAGGAAAGAAAACAAATTTGAAAAAAGCCCTGAATTTTTAGAAAAAGTCAGATTTAATTATTTAGAATTAAAAGATATCTTGGATGAAAAAAACATAATAATGATAGATGGAGAAAAAGATGTAGAGACTATATTTAAAGAAATGAAAAATCATTTTGAAAACAAGCTTATTAATAGGAATAATTACTAAAAAATAAAACCAAAAGATTTATAAAGGCAGATTAAGATTTTAATATTACAAATAAATTAGCTATTATATCGAACTGTCAGATATATCTGCTTATTTATTAATCTATATTTTAAAAATGCATGTTCTACAACCAAAACACACAAAACTCTCAAACGAAGAGGTCGAAAAACTATTACAAGAATACAATATTTCTCTTGTTCAATTACCAAAAATAAAAATAAACGATCCTGCATTACCAGAGAATTGTGAAGTTGGGGATGTTATAAAAATAGAGAGGAATAGCGAAGGAAAAAAATATTTTTATTATAGGGTGGTTGTACCCTGATTTTTAAAATGGAATCTGAAAAAGAAGATCACATTCTAATAAAAAAATATTTGGAAGAACACAGTTTAATAGAGTCTAATATAACTTCTTTTAATGATTTTATTAATCATAGAATTCAGGAGATAATGGAAGAGTTAAATGAATCAATTCCAAAAGAGGATATAGAAATAACTCTAGGAAAAGTTCAGGTTAAGAAACCACAAATAATAGAGGCTGATGGAAGTTTTCATCCATTGACTCCTGCAGAAGCGAGAATAAGAGGAATAACATATTCTTCTTCTGTTATAGTTGAAATAACTATTAAACAAGAAGGTCAGATAGAAAGCCATGAAGTTGAGATTGGAAAAATTCCCATAATTGTTAAAAGCGAGGTTTGTAATTTGTTCGGTATGACAAAAGAGCAATTAATAGAAAATTATATAGATCCTTTAGATCCTGGAGGATATTTCATAATTAATGGAAATGAGAGAGTTATTGTTATGACAGAAGATTTAGCTGAAAATCAGCCTTTTATAGAAAAGTCTAAAGGAAAGATTTTGTTAAGATTGTTTTCTAAAAGAGGGAGTTATAGAATTCCAACATCGATAACAGAAACAAACGAAGGGATATTGGAAGTTTCATTTTCAAGATTCAAAAACATACCTGTAATAATTATCTTAAAGGCTTTAGGAATGACAAAAGAAAGTGACATAGCTTCTTATATTGGTAAAGAAACAGATAGTTTAATAGTAAATCTTTACGAATTTTCGAATATACAGTCAGAAAAAGAAGCAATAATGTTCATAGCTGAAAAAAGCTCTTTGCAAGGAACAGAAAAAGAGATTGTAGATAGAATTAAACAAAGAATAGATTCGTATTTTTTACCTCACATAGGTTTAAAAAAAGAGAACAGACTAGAAAAAGCAATAACTCTTTGCAAATTGATTAAACAATTTTTTACTGCAAAAGAAAATCCTAACAATTTAACAGATAAAGATCATTATGCAAACAAAAGAGTTAGAATGGCAGGAGATCTTCTAGCAGATCTTTTTAGAGTTAATATGAACATATTCATAAGAGACATTCAACACTCTTTACAAAAAATTCAGAAAAGAAAGAAATTCTATTCCATAAAAACAATCGCGAAATCAACTTTGTTTACAAACAGAATAGAATCTGCTATAGCAACTGGAAACTGGATAGGTGAAAGGACAGGTGTTACTCAAAATATGGATAAAACAAATTATCTAGCAATAATATCCCAGTTGCAAAGAGTTTCAAGCATGTTATCAGGAGAGCAAGAAAATTTTCTTGCAAGAACACTTCATCCAACACATTACGGAAGATTTTGTCCTATAGAAACTCCAGAAGGAACTGAAATAGGATTAAGGAAAAATTTAGCTTTGTTAGCTAAGATATCAACATTACCAAATATAAGAGAAGAGGATCTAATAAGACATTTGAAATCACTTGGGATTAAAAACGATAATAAAGGTAGTGATGTTTTTTTAAATGGAAAATTCGTAGGATCGATAGAAGATCCAACAGGATTTGTAAAAAGTGTTAGAGAAAAAAGAAGAAACTCTGAACTACCTATTGAACTGAGTGTTAGATATGACAAGTTTTTAAATAATGTAATATTATCGAGCGAAGTAGGAAGAGTACTAAGGCCTTTGATAATAGTGGAAAATGGAAAATCTAAATTAACAGAGGAGCATCTACAACTTTTAAAAGAAGGATCTTTGAAATGGAAAGATCTAATTAAAAATGGAATTATAGAATATTTGGATGCTGCTGAAGAAGAAAATGCACTTGTTGCATTAGAGGAAAAGGACATAACACCAGAGCACACTCATCTGGAAATAGACAAAATAGATTTTTTAGGAGTTGTTACATCTTTAGTTCCGTATGCAAATTTTGACCAGAGTTCTAGATTGAACAGAGGAAGCAAAACACAAAAACAAGCACTTGGTTTATATGCTGCAAATTTCCATTGTAGAATAGATACTGATGTAAGTATAGCGCATTATCCTCAGAGGCCTATAGTTAGAAGTTTTATTTATAATACCTTAAATGTTCATCCAGCTGGGCAGAATGTTGTTGTAGCAGTAATGACTCATGAAGGTTACAATATAGAAGATGCTTTAATAATAAACATGGGTAGTATACAAAGAGGATTAGGAAGAAGCACATATTTTAGACCTTACACATCAGTTGAATTAAATTACCCAGGAGGTTTAAAAGATGAAATTTGTATACCAGAAAAAGATGTTTCAAATTATAGAACAGAAGAGAATTACAAATATTTAGAAGATGATGGAATTGCATATGTAGAAGCTCAACTCAATGCAGGAGATGTTGTAATAGGAAAAGTTTCACCTCCAAAATTCTTATCTGAGATAAGGGAGATATCCATTAAAGCTAAAAAAGAAGCGAGTTCTGTTATAAGACAAGAAGAAAAAGGCATTGTTGATTCTGTTTTTATTACAGAAGATGCTCAAGGAAACAAAGTTGTTAGAGTAAAAACAAGGGATCCAAGAATTTTGGAAGTTGGAGACAAATTAGCAACAACCCATGGACAAAAAGGTGTTGTTGGAGCTATAATCCCAGAAAACGATGTTCCGTTCACTTCAAGAGGAATAAAACCTGATATAATTTTTAATCCACATTCTATCCCGAGTAGAATGACTGTTGGTTATTTAATAGAATTGTTGGCTGGAAAAGTTGGTTGTTTAAAAGGAGAAATAATAGATGGAACAGCATTTTCGAAACAAAGTGTAGAAGAGTTGGAAGAACAATTAAGAGAATTAGGTTTTAGAGAAGATGGAAAAGAAACTATGTATAGTGGAATAACTGGAAAAATAATAACAGCCAAAATTTATATAGGAGACATGTATTATTTCAAACTTAAACATATGGTTTCAAATAAGTTGCACGCAAGAGCTTCAGGAAAAGTTACTCTTTTAACAAGACAACCTATAGAAGGCAGGGCAAAAGGAGGAGCATTAAGATTAGGAGAAATGGAACAACAAGCATTGGTAGCGCATGGTGCTTCTTTGTTGTTAAAAGAAAGATACGATTCTGATAAAGTTATACTAAATATCTGCACAAAATGCGGAGCAATAGCAATAGAGGATAGTATAAGAAAAAAATTAATATGTCCTTTATGCAATAGCCAAGAAATAGAACCTATAGAAATATCCTATGCTTTTAAATTATTAGTTGATGAGATTCAAAGTCTTCACATAAGAACTAAATTTAATTTGAAGAACAAATACGAATAAAATGAAACCTCTAAGGAAACAGATAGAAAGTTTGCAATTTACTCTTCTATCACCAGAAGAAATAAAAAAATTAAGTAAAGCTAAAATAGTAACTCCTGAACTTTATGATGTAGATGGTTATCCTGTTGATGGAGGATTAATGGATTTAAGATTGGGAGCAATAGATCCTGGTGTTAGATGTAGAACATGTGGAGGCAGATTAAAAGAATGTTTAGGCCATCCTGGAAGCATAGAATTAGCAAGACCTGTAATTCATATAAAATACGCGCATATTATAGAGTTGTTCTTAAGATGTTTTTGTTCAGAATGTCATAGACTAATGATAAAAGAAAAAGATTTACAAAAATACAAATCTATAAAGGATAGGTTGAGAAGAGCAAGAGATTCAAAAATTTGTCCTCATTGTCAATCGGAACAAGAAAAAATAAAATTAGAAAAACCTACTACATTCAGAATAGGAAAAAAAAGAATTTTTCCTGGAGAAATAAGAGATAGGCTTGTAAGGATACCTGATGAAGAAGTTAAATTAGCTGGTTTTGATCCAAAAATCTTTAGACCAGAATGGGCAGTTTTAACTTTGTTATTAGTTCCTTCTGTAACTGTCAGGCCTTCTATTACTCTAGAAACAGGAGAAAGAAGCGAAGACGATCTAACGCATAAATTATCAGACATAATAAGGGCAAATCAGAGATTATGGGAGAATCTAAATGCTGGAGCTCCAGAAGTTATTATAGAAGATTTATGGGATCTGCTCCAATATCATGTAACAACTTTTTTTGATAATTCGATTTCTAAAATACCTCCTGCAAGACATAGGAGCGGCCAACCATTGAAAACTATAACAGAAAGAATAAAAGGAAAAGAAGGAAGGATTAGGCATAATTTAGCAGGAAAGAGAGTTAATTTTTCTTCAAGAACTGTTGTTTCTCCAGATCCTGCATTAAAAATAACAGAAGTCGGAGTGCCTTTAGAAGTTGCAGAGGTTTTAACAGTAAATGAGAAAGTTACTTCTTTTAACATAGAAAAGTTAAAGAAAATAATATTAAATGAAAAATATCCTAGTGCGAATTATGTTATAAGGCCTGATGGAAAAAGAAAAAGAATAACTCCGGACTTGAAAAAAGAGATATTAGAAGAATTAGAACCAGGATATGTAGTTGAAAGACAAATTGTTGATGGAGATGTAGTTCTTTTTAATAGGCATCCTAGTTTGCACAAATCAAGTTTAATGGCACATTATGTTAAGGTATTGCCTTACAAAACTTTTAGAATACATCCAGCAGCAACTCATCCTTATAATGCTGACTTTGATGGTGATGAAATGAATATCCATGTTCCACAGACTGAAGAAGCACGTGCTGAAGCAAAGATCTTAACTAACATAACAAACAATTTAATTTCTTGCAAAGATAACAACAATTTAATCGGATGCGTATCTGATGCTATAACTGGAAATTTTATATTAAGCGAGAAAAATTTATCGAAAGAGGATGCTATTCAGCTTTTATATTCTGTAGGAATAGATTTTAAAACATCAAAAGAGAAAATTACAGGAAAAGAATTAATTTCAGAGATACTTCCAAAAATAGAATATAAATCAAAGACAAAAATGGGAGAAAATTTTGTAATCAAAGATGGAAAAATAATAGAGGGAGTTGTTGATAAAAGCTCTTTTGGAATAGAATCAGGGAATTTAATAAAATATTTAGACAAAATAGTAGGAAGAGAGAAGACAATAGAGATATTAGAAAAAATTTTCGCTTTAGGGGTTAATTATCTAACTAATCATGGTTTAACAATTTCTGTTAAAGATTTGAAAGTTAATGAGAAGATCAAAAAATTTACTTTGAATACAATAAAAGAAGCTGAAGAAGAAACAGAAAAAATAATTCAAAATTATTTGTCTGGAAATTTGGAAATAATCCCTGGAAAAACACCAGAAGAGACAAGAGAAATAAAAATATTACAATCTTTGAATGGAATAAGATCAAAAATAGGAAAGGTTATTGAAAAAGAATTTCCTAAACAAAATCCTGTGAGTATCATTACTAATTGTGGTGCAGGAGGTAATGTTTTAAATGTAACACAAATGGCTTGTTGTATAGGTCAACAAGCTTTATGGGCAAAAAGAATAAACATAGGATACACAAATAGAACTCTATCATTTTTTAAAGAAGGAGATTTATCTCCTAAGGCAAGAGGATTTATCTATAGCTCATTTTTAGAAGGACTTAAACCATACGAATTCTTTTTTGGTGCAATGACAGGAAGAGATGCTTTAATGGATACTGCATTGAGAACTCCAAAATCAGGTTATCTGTATAGAAAATTAGCAAATGCTTTGCAGGATATAAAAGTAGAATATGACAATACCTTAAGGGATGGTAGTGGCAATATAATACAATTTAGATATGGAGAAGATGGAAAAGATGTTTCTGAGTTACACAAAGAAAAAAATATCTCACCAGGAGAGGCTATAGGAATAATAACAGCACAATCTTTTGGAGAACCATCAACTCAGATGGCGTTAAGTTCTTTCCATTTCGCAGGAATTTCAGAATTCCAAATCACATCAGGACTTCCGAGATTAATAGAGATTTTTGATGCGAGAAAAACTCCTTCTACACCTACAATGGAAATTTATTTAGATAAAGAGCACAACAATGAAAAAGACTCAAAAATTATAGCAGAAAAAATTCAAGAAGTAAGATTCAAAGATATAATAAAAGAGATAAAAATAAATTTTGGAGATAAAAAAATCGAAGCTGTGATAAACAATTCTGCTTTAAAAAGAATTCACTCTACACTTAACACAGTTCTGAACAAATTAAAAGAAAAAAATTATAATTGTAAAATTCATGACAACAGCATAATTTTCAATACAAAAAACTTAAGTTTTAAAGAAATGTACAAACTAAAAGAAAAAATTAAAGAAATTCCTATATCAGATATAACAGGGATTAAGCAGGTTCTTGTTGTAAAAAAAGATAGCGATTATGTTATAATAACTTCAGGAACTAATTTAAAAGAGGTTATCAAATTTAAAGGAGTGGATCCTACAAGAACAATATCCAATGATATTTTTGAAGTTTGTGATGTTTTAGGAATAGAAGTAGCTCGGAGCGTTATAATAAAAGAAATAGAAAAAGTTATGAATTCTCAAGGTCTTGAAATAAATGAAAGGCATTTAAAATTAGTAGCAGATGCTATGACTTCTGAAGGTACTATTAAAGGAATAACAAGAATGGGTATAATCTCCCAGAAATCTTCTATATTAGCGCGTGCAAGTTTCGAAACACCTCTGAAACATTTTATTAATGCAACTTTAAAAGAGAATAAAGATGAATTAACTTCAGTAATAGAGAACATAATATTAAATCAACCAGTGCCTATAGGAACGGGTTTGCCTGGATTGATAGTAGAAGTAACAGGACCTTTATCTGACAAAAATCTCAAAAAAGATTATAGTGTGGTATACATAACTCGTGACACAAAAGACACCTCTAAAAAAACAAAAGAACCTTTAGAAGAAAAAGAGATTACACACTAATATTTATAAACTCTAGAGATCTACTGTGAATATTTTTCAGTTAAAATGGTAAAAATTTTAGATATGCAGTTTATAAGATACGCGAATATATTCTATAATGTAACAAAAATAAAAACTAAACATTGTTTTGAATACAACAATACAATAATTTTTGCTGTTCCTAGAAAATTGGTTATTAAAGCTATAGGAGAAAATAGCAGAAATCTACAAAAATTAAGTAAAATAATAGGAAAAAAAACAAAAATAGTTCCCATACCAAAAGGAAAGGAAGATATAAAAAATTTTATTTATCTTATAACAAAACCAGCGAAATTGAAGGATATAGAAATAAAAAACGATGAAGTAATAATAAATGCTAATATGCAAAACAAAGCATCTTTGATAGGAAAAGGAAAAATAAGATTAAATGAAATGGAAAACATACTTGGTCAATATTTTGGTATAAGAAAAGTTAGAATGAGGTAATTAATTTGAGGTGATTAATTTTTATTAATTCTTTATAGATGAAAATTTTATTTTTAGCTAGAGATGTCTTGTTTTATAGTTTAAAGCAAGCTTTAAAAACCTGGTTATGATTATTAATCATAATAAATTTTTGATAAAATGGGATTAAAAAATGCTTTAAAATTATTAAGGAATAGAAAGAAGTTTAGATGGAGTGAGAGGAGTTATAAAGTTAGAACTTTAAATTTGTTTAAAAAATCAGATCCATTAGGAGGAAAGAATCAGGCTAAAGGAATAGTTGTAGAAAAATGTCAAAAAGAGGCAAAACAACCTAACTCTGCTATGAGAAAATGTTGTAAGGTTCAGTTAATAAAAAATGCAAAAGTTGTTACAGCTTTTATACCTGGAAATTTAGCTCAGAAATTTATAGAAGAACATGATGAAGTATTAATAGAAAGAATAGGCGGTAAACAAGGTAGAAGTAAGGGAGATATTCCTGGAGTTAGGTGGAAGGTAATAAAGGTCAATGATCAGCCATTAAAATTGTTATGGAAAGGAAAAATAGAAAAAGGTAGAAGATAAAATGAGCGCAGAACTTGAAAACGAATTGGAAACTAAGGATGAAAATGTAGAAAAAGAAGGATACGGATTTAAATTATTTGGGTTGTACGATGTTTCTGATATAAAATTTAAAGATCCAGGAATAAAAAGGTACATTAATCTTGAACCCAAACTTTTGGTTAAAAGTTATGGTAGAGTAAAAGAGAAATTTGCTAAAAGAAAAATAAATTTGTTAGAAATGTTTGCTAACCTCGTTGCTGTACCAGGTCATAGAGGAAAAAAGCACAAAATTCAAACAAATTGGAAGTCTGGAAAATATTCTCAAAATATGAGAATAGTTTTGAATTGCTTAAAAATAATAGAAGAAAAAACAAAACAAAATCCAGTACAAGTTTTGGTTAGTGCTATTGAAAATGCAGCACCAAGAGACGGTATAACAACAATAGAGTATGGTGGTGCAAGATACCCTCAAGCTGTTGATTTGTCTCCTTTAAAAAGATTAACTATGACTTTAAGGAATATAGTCCAAGGAAGTTATGATAAGTCCTTTAATAAAAAAACAAAAATAGAAGAAGCATTAGCAAATGAAATAATAAAAGCATATAATCAAGAATCTGATAGCTATGCTATAACTAAAAAAAAGGAAAGCGAAAAACAAGCAGATTCTGCTCGCTAATTATTCTAAAATTTTTTATTAGCTATTTTCAGATAAGAAATATCAGATTTAAAGATCGATTAATATAAGCTAAAAATGTGTAAGGTTATACAGTTTTAATTTTTTCAGGTATTAGAAGTAAATTTTTATGAACTGAATAACTATTTTTCATAATAAATTTTTGCTATAGAATTAAAAGTAATAAAGATCTTGCGTATTTCAGAACAATTTTTTGCTTCTGTAATTTAAAAAGTTATAAGATGTTTAAATAACAATTAGAGTCTAGAAAGATTTAAAAACAAAAAGGATTATTTAAATAAATGGGAAAAGAGGTAAAAGCACAGCTTAGTGTTTTTATTATAATTGCATTATCTATAATTGTTCTTGGAATATTATTTTATATAAGAAATCAAAGATTTAAAAATCAGACCTCTGATTTTGATAGACCTGGATTTGAAAATTTAAAAAAATCTATAGTTGATTGTGTAAAAAAATCTTCAAAAGACTCTCTAATAAAAATTGGATTACAGGGAGGTTATTATAAAAAACCTGAGAAATATTTAAACATTTCAGATTTTTTTGTTCCATATTATTATTACGAAGATAATTTGCTATTACCAGAACTAACAAAAATAGAATCAGAGCTTTCTTATTCTATGGATGAAAATTTTTTGAATTGCTTAAAAGAAATCAAAATCCAGAATTTTGAAATTAGTTACGCAAAACCAAAAACAAAATCTTTCATAGAAAAAGAAAAAATAAAATTTGTAATAGATTTGCCTATATCTGTAAAAAAAGATAAAAAAACAACTCTGCTTCAACTTAACACACTTCCTGTGACAATAGATTCTTCTCTTTATGAAATTTATGAACTAGCAAAGTTTATTTCAGAATCACTTAAAAAAGATGATAGATATACTTGTCTTAGCTGCATATATGAAATTGCTAAAGAAAGGAATCTTTATGTGGATATAATAAATTTTGATAGTTCATCAAGTGTTTATATAATCTCTGAAAATCACACAACATCTGAATTTTATTATTATCAATTCTTATCTAAAAGAAAAAAGCTTGATGATTTCATTGTAAATTTTCCCCCATTACCTCCAAAATGAAAATGTTAAAACACAAAACAAAAGAAAATTTTTTTAAAAAATCAATTATTTTAATATTAATCTCTATATTTTTAAACTTAAGTTTTTTATTAAGTCAAAGTCAATCAAGTTATAGTAAAAGTGATTCTTCAAACTGGCCAAGAGACTTTAGTGATGCAAATTCCCTTGTAAGATTCAAAATTTTTTTATTAAAAGAAGCAAATCCAGATGCTATAAAAGAATATATTTTAAATTTAGAAAAAAAGGATATAAAGTTTCTTTTTGAAAGAATGGATTCATCTGAAAAAGCTAAATTTTTCATAAAAATTTTAAAAAAGGAATATGTAGGAAGTCTAAAAAAAATCTTGGATTATTTAGATGAGGATTCTAAAAAAGATTTAATTAAAGGAATAGTAGATAAAGAAGTAAATGAAAAAAATGTGTATGAACCTTTGTTTAATGCATTTAAAAATGATAAAAAAATAAACGAAATTGTTCAATTAGTAATTAGAGAAGAAATGAGAAGAATTACTTATGAAAATAATAAAAAAGTTTTCGAGAATGAGAGAAATTTACCACAATTAGAAATTAAAGGTTTTGAAAACGGGGATGTAAAATATTTTAAAGATCGTGGTGTTTTAGGAATTTCTGATGGTAAAATTATTTCTGGATTAAAAATAAAAGATCCTCCAAGATGGCTTGTTTCTGCTGAATTTAAAGGTAATGAATTCATAGAAAAATATAATCCACAGTTTGAAAATAGTGCAGAGAGTTATAGAATAATAACACATTCAACAGGTTATATAGATAATGATGGTTCATTTAATCCTGGTTTAAGTTCAGATGATACTGTTTCAAGTTCGGAGAAAAAAGAAAGAGTTAATGTTCTTTATGGCAAAGGAGGAGAAACTAAAATATATCTAGAAGGTGATAAAATAAATTATAATTTAAAGGGAGATGGAAATGCAATTGGTTTTAAAGAAATATTAATGGATACTACTGCTACTGCTGGACAACAGAAGCCTGAAGAGAATGTAATAGGATCAAAAGATAAAAATGGTATAACTGTTACAATGAGTCTTAAAGATAAAAAAGATATAAATATTAATGGAGATTTCCATTTTTGGACAGACATATCAAGAAATAATGATCCAACGAAAACTAGTTATTTATACTTTACTAGAACTAATCAAGTTTTAAATACAAATATAAAACTGGGGTATAGATTTTTACAACGTGAATCTCCTTCTGGTACAGAGCCAAACGAAAACAAAATCTACATTATTAAAACTAAGGAGGGGGATGGTGAAAAAGAAATATTAACTTTGATTGGTAATATAAATGGATGGGTAGTTGGATATGATTCTAATAAAAAAATAGAATTTAGTGCTAATTCTGGAGCACAATTTAATAATTATGGAGGAAGCCAGGCTATTATAGAAAGTTCAGGTAGAATTATTCGAGCTGAAACTCCATCTCAAGGTGGACCTGGAACCATTGGTGGTAGTTGTTCAGGAGGAAACTGCCTCGGAGGAGGGGTTAGAAGCGGTGATAGTAATCTGTTTTGGGAATCCTGGTCTGGGTGTCAAAATTGTAATCGTAGATAATCTTTTATGTAATTAATCTCTGATCAAAATCTTTTTATTGTGTTATCTTTTATTTCTTTAGCTATATTATTATCTTTAAAAATAATTGTGCTCATCCCGCATCTCTTGATTTATAATAACTTCTGTTATATTTTTTATAACATAGAATGTATTTAAATAATACCTATAAAAAAATAATTTTTTAGTTATGAAAGAATTATTTAAACTAATATTGATAAAAAATTAGTGTAGCCAGAATTTATTATAGTGATAGTAAGGAAGCGATGTGCTAAGACAAGAAGATTTAAATAAACCTATTTTTTGAAGTTCAATAAATGCATCTTTAAAATAAATTTTTTTATTAGTTATTTAAATATAAAGAACATTAGCTATATTTCAGCAAATTTTTTGGAAATTATTAATAATGCCCCAGCGAGGATTTGAACCTCGATCTTCTCCTCCGCAAGGAGAAATTCTATCCTTTGAACTACAGGGGCTATTTTTTATAATATAAACTAATATTTAAGGTTTTAAGAAGACTATTCTTAATTAAAATTAATCAAAATAATTTTTGGATTTTTTGTATCTAAAATACAAAGCTGCTATTGATAGAGAAATTATTATAGAAATTATTAAAAAACTATTTACAAAATTTATTTTTACTCCAAACAAATTGAAATAAAAAATAACCAATGGAACTATAGCTACACTTAAAGCAAAACTTAGACTAATCCTCTCTATAAAATCTATACTATTTTTGTCTTCGTCTATTTCTTTATAATATTTTTTTGATTTTGGAAAAAAAACATAGCTTAAAACAAAACCTGGTAAGAAAAGTACATATAAAAAACCAAACAAAATTCTTAAAGAATCTATAAAATTTATTTTAGAAAAAAAAGAAATAATCAAAGAAACTAAAGCTAGAATAAGAATCAAAATGAATACTCTAAAAAAATATTTTGCTTTTATTTCCATATTATTGACAAAAAAAATCCCTATATAAATATTATTAAAGCAATTAAAATTATAAACTTTAATACATTTTTTAAAAAATGGAAAAATATGATTTTTTTCTAATAATTTTTTTGATATTAGGGGCATATTTAAATTTTTTACCACACATTAACTATAGATTTCCGCTTCATGTAGACGAATGGGTTCATTTTCAATATTCTAGTTATTTATCTTCGAATTCTCCTTTATATTTCGGAGAAGAATACAAAAATAACCTTGAGATAGGTTTCCATTTAGTTTTAGCTGTTCTAAATTCTTTTGGCATAAGCTATTTGTTTATTTTTAATTATTTACAGAGTTTGCTGTTTATAATGATCTGTCTAGGATTTTTTATTTTATCAAAAAAAATATTAAACAAAATCTCTGCTGTTTTTTCTGTATTATTTATTGTTCTTTTAAAAAGTAACAATATGATTCTTGGGACTGTGTTCTTAGTACCATTGACTATTGGTCTTGTTTTAATACCAGTAGGTATTTTTTTAGTTAAAAAAAATTCTTTTTTGTGGATACCAATTTTGTCATCGTTATTGATAATCCATCCCCCAACAGCTTTAGCATTTTTTATTTTAATTAATATAGAATTCATTCTGATGAAAAAAAATTACATTAAAAATTTGTTTTTTCAATTAATATCTTTTATTATAGCCTTTCCATTATATTTTCATATTTTTATAAACAAAAAAATCGAGACGGTTAGTTATTTGTCTTTCATACCTATGCCAGGATTAATTTTCATTCCTCGCTTTCTAGGAATTCTAATAACAATAATATCCATAATAGGAATCTATTTTTTATTTAAAGAAAGAGAGTATTCGATTCCTTTGTATATAATATCTTTATTAGGTTTTATTATAATTTTTTATAATTACAAATTAGAATTTTTCTTACCTTATAGGAGAGCGTTAATGTATCTATTTTTTATATTCTCGATAGCTTTTGGTTATGGATTTTATAAAATAACTTTAATTTCGAAAAACGAAAAAATAAAATCAATACTAGAAATTATTTTGATAATCTTTTTGTTATTCTTTTCATTGCCAGAAAAATTGGAGACCTCTGATTATTATCATGTGATAGATGAAAAAGATTACGAAGTTTTTGAGTGGATTAAAAACAACACCTCAGAAAACGTTACTTTTTTGGTTGATCCTTGGAAAGCGAATGCTTTTACACCAATTTCTAAAAGAAAAGTTTATTCAAGGATCCTTCAAGGCCCAGATAAAAATTATGAAGAAAAAAATTATGAGATAACAAAATTTTTCAATGATAAATGTTCGGATGTAAATTTTTTAATCTCTAATAATATATCTTTTATATACGGAGAATGTAACAATCCTTCCTTTAAAGAGTTACACAAAAACGTTTATTATTTTAATTATTCTTTTTAATTTCTTTTAAAAGAATTAAAGATAAAACAATAATAAAGATTCCTCCAAGAATAGCTGTAGCAAAAGTTGTAAAATTTTTTTCTTCAAACTTAAAAAATATAATCAAACCTCCAAAAATACCGAAAAAAGTAACTATTATAAAATCTTTAAAATCCATTCTGTCATTAACTAAAAAATTTTCATAAATATTTTGTAATGGAAAAAGGATAGAGAACGTTCCTAAAATTATCACAATTACCATAAATAAATTGATATTTACTATTGAATTAATGAAATCTGGATAAATTTGATTTAATAATAAGGTTATTGAAAATATAAAAAATAGAATTCTAAATGTATAATTAATAATATATTTAATGTATTCTAAAGTTTCGTTCATCTTTAAATTTGTCATTTTAATTATCAAAGTCTTTTATATAAATTTCATATAAAACATCAGCTAAATAATTATCTAGTTCTATTAGACTTCCTTCTTTATCTATATTCCATTTTTGGTTTTTGAAAATCAAATTAGGATTCTCTAAAACAACGAAATACACTGGAGAATAAAAACCATTTTCTTCTTTGTAACTATTAACCCTATAAACATTCCAGTAAAAAGAATTCTTAAAATAAATTGGGTAATCAGAGAACATTACAACAGCTAATTTTTTGTTTTTGTTAACAAAAATTTCATATTCTGATTCTAATTCATAATATGTGCCGTTAATCAAAAATTCTTTCTTGTTTATATCAAAGCTGTTAGATAAAGAACTCAAAATAGGTTCTGGTATTTCTTCACTAGTTTCATTTCCTGTTTTTAAAAATATTTTTTTGTTTGAATTAGAGTACTCTTCTTTATGATCATTTTTAAGCACACTACCATTCTGGAGATATAAATCATAATCATAAAAAATAAAGCCATAATTAAAATTTTTAATTTTTGGATTATCGCTATTGAACCTTATCTTGAAAAAAGGTTTGCTTTTATAAAAATCAAAAATTAAACCACTATTGTACTGATCCTCTTGAAAATTAATTTTTATTTCTATTCTGTTTTTTTGATCAAATCTCTCTATTTTAACTTTAGAAAGATCAGTAAACATACCTATTTTTTCTACTTTATTAGGATTAGTTGTTAAAGGTTCGATTATTATTTTATCAGGATATTCTGAAAATGTGTAAGCTTTACCATAATCATCAAAAAAAAGGTATCTGTAATCTATATTCCCTTTTTTAAAATCCTTCTTTTCTCCAAAAACATACTTAGTTTCTTTACCAAAAAGCCTTTCGTTTTTTTCATTATAAAAGACTAAACTTTCAGATGCAGAAAATGAGAATATTTCCATTTTATTGTAAAATATCTTGGAATTTATATCAGATAAATTTGATATTCTAATATCTAGGGGCTTTTCAAATTTCTCGTATTTTTTTTCTGGAGCGAAAATAAAAAGCACAACTAAGATAAAAGAAATTAAAAAAGTTGTGGATAAGAAAATTATTTTTTTGTTTATATTCTTTCCGTTATTCTCAAAAGAAATTTTAATTTGAAAATTTTTTCCTAAATTCTCTGATTTTAGAAGATAATTTTTTTCGCGTTCCTTTTTTTTATCTTCAGATTTTTTAAAAATTTGAAAATTTCTCTTTTTGTAATAATTCGAATACCATTCCATTTTAACAATAAGATTAGTTAAAGACCATTTTAAAATATTAATAAAATACAAAATATCTTATAAATACTCTAGTTGTTATTTTTATTCTAAGATTCTATTGCTTTTTATTATTTAACTCATATCCATAATAAGAATTAAATAGGCACTTGAACAATAATAAATATGACTTTATTAAAAAATGTATCAATTATAACTATCGGGATAATAATCTCAAATATTTTTGCTTATTTTTTTCATATCATAGCAGGGAGATTTTTAGGTCCGAGTGATTATGGAACTTTTGGAGTTTTATTTTATCTTTTAACTTTGTTATCTTTTCCATTTAACTCTCTTGGTACTAGCGTTACTAAGTTTTCTGCAGAGTATTATTCTAAAAACGAATATAATAAAATTGGGATTTTGAAAAAAAAATTATTTAGGATTTTTTTCTTTATCAATTCTCTATTGGCTTTAATAATAATTTTTTTAAGCGGTTTTATTTCTGATTACTTAAGAATAGGATCAAAAATAGGGATAATCTTTGTAGGATTATCTTTAATTTTTGCAAATCTTATAATTTTGGATAGAGGTTTGTTACAAGGAATGAAAAAATATAAACTCTACTCTTTTAATATTATAGTAGAATCTATTTCAAGATTCATAGTTTTAATTATAATTTTATTTTTAGGATTTGGAGTTAACGGAGCAATATTGTCCTATGGTTTTGGTTATTTCGTAGCTTTTTTGTTTCTTTTTCCATACTTTAAAAAGATAGAAACAAAAAATGAATCTTTGGATATTTCAAAAATCTATAAATTAGCAATTTTAATTTTTTTTGCAAATCTTTTGATACAATCTTTTATAAATCTTCCAATAATAATAATCAAACATTATTATTCTGGAGAAATTGTTGGTTACTGGACAGCTGCATTGACAATATCCAAATCAATACTATTAATAAGCATTGGAGTTAATCTTATTATGTTTGCAGAAGTTTCTGGAGAAAATAACAAAAACAAAAGAAAAGAAATTTTTTTGAAATCTTTATTTTTAACATTTTTAATATCAATAGGATTATCTTTCCTATTTTTTATAATTCCAGATTTTTTTATATTGATTTTGTATGGAGAAAAATTTTTAGGCGCATCTAGGATATTACAATTTTTAGGAGTAGCAATGAGTATTTTATCTTTTATACAATTATACATAAACTATAAACTTGCAATAATCTGATTTAGGAGTTAATTTATTCTATATATAGAAATGTTTTCGTTTTCCATTATTATACTGCATTTATTCTTTAGACAAAGATCTGTTAAATTTAAGCCAATCCAAGAATTAAATTTTAAATGTTCTGCACTTAAGATTTTTTTTGAATTCATTTTATCCTTGGATACAAAAATATATTGTTCTTTATTAGGATAATCTTTTTTTATAGAAATTGAAATCTTTGAAATATAGTCAGGTAAAGAATTTTTACTAATAGAATTGTTTAAGGATAAAGATAAGATCTCCCTTTTTAAGAATGGCATAAGAAGGTATTCCATTGATTTTTGGGTTATTACTAAAGAATCTTTAGAAGAAACATTTCTCAAAAAAATAGCACCCTCTACTTCACTTTCTGTCAACCAGTTGTTGTAATGCCAATCAAAAATCAGAGGTAAAGAGATAGTCACAAACAAAAAAACAATGACAACAAAAAATTTTTTGTAATCTTTAATTAAAATAACAAAATAATTACTAACGACTAAAGATAAAGGAATGCCAAAAAAATAATAAAACCTCCAGCTATTCACAGAATTAAAGGATATCAAAACAAAAGATATTAAACAGAAAATAACCAAGACAGAATTTTTATCTTTTTTAAAATTGATTAACGTGTAAATAAAAGATAAAATAAATAAAAAAGAAAAAAGAAAAGTGTAGTGTGTGGTAAGATCCTTAAATTTTGGAAATTCAAATAAATTGTGTAGGTTGCTCAAGAGGCCTTTGTCACTCCACCAAGGAAAAGCATTTTTTAAATAATAAAATAATAGATAATCTAGTTTGTCGTAAAGATAAAGCGAAACAAAAAATAAAAATAATAAAAAATATGCAAAGTAATATTTGTTTTTTTTAAAAATTCTGAATTTTTTGATGTTGTAAAAAAAAGAAAAACTTAGGATAGGAACAAAAAAAACAAAAGCAAAAGTGTGGGTCATAAAAGTTATGAATAGAATAATTAAAAAAAGGGCAAAATTTTTTTCTTCATTCATTCTTAAAGAAAGAAACATTAAAAAAATTTCGAACACAATTAACAAATTTTCAGATAAAGTTATAGTACTTTTGCTTAAAGAATAAGGTAAAAAAAGAAATATCAAAACAGAAAAGATAGCTTTTAAATCATCGTGAAAAAAATTTCTTGAAAAAACGAATATAAGGAGTCCAGTTAAAACAAAAAGGAATAAACTTCCAAATTTTATGATGTAGTAAACATCTAAATTGGATATTAGTGATAAAGATGATATTAAAGTTACGAGTAGGGGTGGGTAAGTAAATTTTTTATTAAAAAAAAACGGGTCTTTCTTGAGAGGAACGAAACCGTTTTGAACTATATAATCAGAAATAGCATAAAAATAATAAGGATCAAATTCTTGGAGATATTTAAACTGAATCAGATCTTCAAATACAAAAATACCAACAATTACAAAAATTAAAAAAATTGCTAATAAGTTTATTTTTTTCATTTTATCTATAACAATTCTTATATAAGTTTATGAATCTATCTATTCCTTTTTCCCAAGAATAATTTTTTATCTTTTTGTTATTTCTAACATTTTTAATATTTTTGCAATTTAATAATTTTAAAAGATTCTTTTTAAATTCTTCCTTGTTTTTAGAAATTTTTATTATCTCTTTTATTCCTCCAACATCGTTACTAACTATTGGTAGGTTGCATGCCATTGCTTCTAGTATTACTATGGGAAAATTGTCCAGATAACTGTAATACAAAAAAAGGTCAGATTTTTCTAAAATCTCTTTAGGATTTTTGTGAAATCCTGTAAATTTTATCCTAAAACTGTAATTTTTAGATTCTTCTATTATTTTTTTTAAATATGGGCCTCCCCCTACAACAACAAAATCAAATTCTTTTTTTATTTCTTTTTTTACCTCTTCTAAAATCTTGAATAACTCTAAAACACCTTTTGCTTTATCTAAAAATTTAAAACTTGTAACTGTAACTATTCTTAATGATTCCTTTTTTTTATGTTTAACTTTTTTGTAATTATCTAAAAAAATAAAGTTTGGAATTACCTTACAATTTTTTAAATTTAATTCTTCCATTAAAAATTTTGTAGGAACAGTAACAAAGTTAGCTTTTTTTATTGCTATAGGATAAAAATATTTTGAAAAATTTTCTTTTCTATAATCTCCGTGTATTGTTAAGATTACTGGTTTTTTATGGAATTTAAAAAATAGCGGAAGAGTTGTATGAATTATATCTGCATCGCTAAAAAAGAATCTTTTTATTATACCAAAAAAATTATGGATATTCACTGCATCTATGCCTTTTTTTCTTAAAGCAGTAACTAACTCATCTCCCCATTTTTGTGGTCCTCCAAATCTTATAGGTGTCAATATATCAATTTTCATTTTTAAAATCTTTATAAACATTTAAAAATTTGTTTATCATCTCATCATAACTATAATTTTTTTTTATAAACTCTCTTAAATTTTTCCCGAATCTTATTCTCTCTTTTTTACTCTTAATCATAAATTCTATAGATTTAGCTATTTCGTAAGGAGATTTTGGATTTATGAGAATTCCGTTTTCATAATTCTTTATTATTTCAGAAGTACCTCCAACATTAGTAGCTATTACTGGTATTCCTAGTATGCCTGCTTCTAATACAGTTGTTGGTAGTCCTTCTGAATAAGAAGGGTTAACAAAAATATCAGAAATATTTAAAATTTCTATTACTTCTTTGTTCTCTTTTTCTCCAAAAAAAATTATTTTGTCTCTTAAATAAAATCTTTCTGCAATAAATTCTAGTTCTTTTTTGTATTCTCCATCACCAACAATTAAAATCTTTATTTTTTCTTTTGTTTCTTTTTCTAAGTATGATACTGCTGTTATTAAATCTTGAAACCCTTTGGCATATATCAACCTTCCAATCGAAGTTATAAAAAAAAATTTTTTATTTAAATTTAATTTTTTTAATATTTTTAACTTGTTTTTGTTTTTAAAAACGCTAAACTTTTTAAAATCTATTCCTTTAGAAATTTTTAGATCTCCTTTTTTCCCTAGATGCTCCATGAATTTTAACGCAGCATCAGAAACACCTATTCTTAATGTAGCATTTTTCACAATTAAACTTCCGCAGGTATGGTCGAAGACCTTATTAAAAAAAGAAACTATTCTGCTGTTAGTTTCTGTGTGACAAGAGCCATGTTCAACATGTATTAGAGGAACTCTTTTTATTTTAGAAATTAAAAAACCTAAAAAAGATGTAATCCAAAATCTCGTGTGAGTGTTTATAAAGTTTAAATTTTCTTTTAGAATGAATCTAAAAATTTTTGCATTGTTTAAACTCAATTTTGGAACTGGATATTTGTTGTTCAAAAGATTGTAACAATCCAATCTGTATATTTTTATTTTGTTTTTTATTTCAAAACAAGAAATTTTTTCAGTGTTGTTAGTTAAGATTATTACATCAAAACCATTTTTTATTAAACCTTTAGCTAAAATATAAACATAATCTTCTACACCTCCTTTGTGTGGATAGAAATATCCGCTGAAAATTAAAATTTTCATTTTGTATATTTTGTATTAATTAATCACTTTATTTCTTTCAATGCTAAAGAGCGTGCAATCTCTTCTATTTTTTTTTCGTTTCTTTTAACAATTTTGAAAATATAAAAAATCAAGGAAAACAAAACTAAAAAAGACAAGATCATGTAAAGATCCATTACCCTAACTATTTGAATTTCTGGAAGTATCTTATTTATAGATTTATGAAAAACTATGAGGAAAAATCCAGCTATCCATAGTGTGGACCAAAAGAAAAAATTTATTTTAGATATTTCTTTTCTTTTGTAATTAAGATAGGTGAAATATATCATCACCAATACAAAGACTATACCTATTATTTCGAATGTATACACCATTTTATTTTTTGTTGAATTTTAAATTTAACATTTTGTTTGCAATTTTAATACCATCTATAATAGTTGTACCTTTATGATTATCGTGATAAATAGTTTTTATTTTTTCTGAACCATAATTTAATTTTTTTCTTTCTATATTTATTAAAATTTCAGATGCAACAGCATAATCACTTGATTCCCATCTTATTTTTTTGTATGTTTCTGAGCTAAAAACTCTGAATCCGGTTTGAGTATCTTTTAATTTTGTGTTAAAAAGTTTTTTAGAAAATTTATCAAAGAACTTATTGCCTGTTTTTTTTACGAATGGCATATTTTCATCAAAACACCTCTCACCAAAAACAATATCCAATTTTTCTTCATTAAACTTTTTAAGCAATTTAGGAATTTCGTCAGGATCATGTTGTCCATCTCCATCCAAAGTGATTATTATATCTGCCCCTAACTTTAGAGCAGCATCGCAACCTGTTTTTAAAGAAGCTCCTAATCCTAAATTAACAACGTGTCTTATAACTCTAGCTCCATTCTCTTTTGCTATTTTTGAACTTAGATCTGAAGAAGCATCATCTACAACGATAATTTCATCAACGTATTTCTTCGTTTTCTCTATAACTTCTTTTAAATATTTTTCCTCGTTGTAAACTGGGATAATAGCAAAGATCTTCTTTTTTTTATTGCTATCAGAAAATTTTTCAAATCCTTTTCTCTTTTTTTCTAAAGATTTAAAATCATTTTCCATTTTATTAAATAAATTAATTATCACAAATATATTTATGTTTCTTTTTTAATATAACTCTAATTCTTAATATATTTTGCAAAATATAATCTGAGGTTTATTCAAATTTTTGAAATTTAAAATTATTAAAAAATTCAAAAAAATTTCTTGAAAAATTTTGTAAAAAAAATTTTTATTTGATAATAGTAACAGGAAAAAATCGTCAAAAAAAAGTTTTCTAAAATTGTGTTTTTACCACTTTTTATAGATAAACTATATTTATATATAAGTACAAATTTTAAAAACTATGAAAAAAGAGATAATAGTTGTAAGAAAGAAAAATAATTTTTCATCAAAAATTTTTTCTGGTTTTCTAACAGGAGTTGTAATTTTAATGCTTTTATTTTCAGGTCCAGCCCAAGCTCTTAATTTGAATTTGGAGATTTCAGAAAAAGAGATAATCAAAGGAGAGAAAACTAATTTTTTTGTAAGAGTTGATATGGAATCTGAAAACTTGAGTATAGATTATCTATCTTTAAACCTAATTGGACCTATAGAAACAGAATGCAAATTTAAAACTAATGGTGAGATTATAGAAAATTGTGATGGGATTATTATAGAAAAAATAAAAACAAACAAATATGGTTATGGATATGAAGAAGATAAAAAAATTTTAAATTACAAGATAACTCTTGATTCAAATGAATATTTCGCAGGAGTTTATGAAATTTTTCTGTATGTTTATACTAAGGACAAAGTGTACATGAAAGAGGGAGGAAGTATAGAAATAAAACCTACTCAAACTCCTTTTTTAGATGGTGGTTGTTCTATTAGGGCTAAAAATGGAATCGTAGAGGTAGGAGATAGAAACTTTAGTAAAATAAACAAAATTAATTTTTATATTCCAGAAAGAAAAGCTAGAAAAGGCCAAGGATTCTTTACAGCGCAAGATGGAAGAATAAGACTTAGTTATAAGTTCAAAATAGAAGATGTGTTGGAGAAAGATAACAATCATACAGTAATTTTGGTTAGAGGAGATTACAAAATAGGAAAAGAAAACAAAAAATCAGAAAAATCAGTTTTTGTTATAGATTCCAAGAACAAAATATTAGAGGTTATAGGAAAAAATATAAAGATAAAGTATGAGGAAATAAGTGCTAAAGGAAAAGGATGTTAATATTAATATATTCTTGTTTCCTATAAAAGATTTTTTAAGCTAACAGTTAAGCTAAATATATCCTTGCTTTCTAAAATAAACTTTCTAAAACAAATAGCGATGAATTCTGTATTTATCGAAAAAAAGTAGTTAAACATATTTATATATATTGAAAGAATCAAATTTTTATGAAAAAAAAATTTTTTGCAAACTTAGTTTTTATTTTCAATCTACTTTTATTTAATATATTCTTAATATCATCCTCAGTTATAAATGTATGTGAATTATGCAACTTTACAAAAATTCAGGATGCTATAAACAGTGCAGGTCCATCTGATATAATAAACTTAAGCAAAGGAGTTTATAATGAAAAAATTTTAGTAAACAAAACTTTAATTATAAAGTCAGAATTTGAGAATAACTTAGTTAAAATCAAGTGTTATAATGAAAATTTTTGTTTAAATATAAAATCCGATAATGTAGTAATAGATTCTGTTACTATTGAAAGTAATAAATCTTCTGGAGTTTATATAGAAGGAAATAACAATATTATTAGAAACACTATAATAACTAGCTTAAATGAAGAATTAGATGAGTTTGGTATATACATGAACAACAGTTTTAATAATGTTTTGTCAGGCAACGAAATCTTTAATTGGAATTATGGAATCTACAACAATCTAGGAAAAAATGACAAGATATCGGATAATTACTTTTATAAAAATTCGCATGCTATTTTTAACTATAGAAATGAGAACACAAAGATATTGAACAACACTGTAAAAAATAACAGTTATGGAGTAAGTTTTTTAGATTTTATAAATCCTAAAACGAAATCTTCAGATGTGTACAAAAACATAATAGAAAAAAATTATAATGGGGTTCTTATAAATGGAACTAGTTTTATCAATATATCTAGCAACAAAATTTATAATAACAATTATGGGATAAAAATTGAAAAAAATTTTTATTTTCTTAATGCAAACGATAGTTTAATCTTTTATAACGATATCTCAAATAATCAAATAGGTATAATCTCAAATGGAAGTTATGGTGTAATTAATTTTAATAATATAACTAACTATTATAATCTAATAAATCAAAATTCTTTGTATATAGATGCTAAATATAATTGGTGGGGTAATTGTAATCCAGAACAAAAAATAACAGGAAACGTTTTATTTGACCCGATTTTAGGAGCGTGTGTAATGGATACTAATGCAAACAAAAATTGTATTTTTCCACATGACACAATTGATCTATATGCGAATGTTATTTCTCAGGTTTGTATAGAAAAAGTTTTGTTTGAAGTAAAAATAGATAATAATCTAACAAACTACACTGCTGTTCCTTTAAATTCAGAATTTGGAAATTATAAAATAACTCTGAATAGCGATGATTTAATTCCAGGAAAAAATCATTTCTGGTCAGTGTTTGCGTATGATTGTTATGGTAATCTAAACAAGAGCAATTTAAAAAGTTTTTATGTAAATAGAGAAACAGTTTTAAGTGTTGATAAACAAGATCCTGACGGTTTAAACGGTTGGTATATAACTGAACCTCTTTTTAGACTTCAGAACTCTGATGCAAAAATTATCTTTTATAAATGGGACAATTCTAAAGAGTTGATATATACAAATCCATTTAATCTTACAGATATTCCAAACAAACCATCCAAAAGTGCAGGAATATTGAAACTAAAATTCTGGAGTTCAAACGAGTGTGGGAACGAATCGGAGAAAACTAAAACATTTAAAATAGATCTGTCAGACCCAGTTATAAAAGATGTAGAGCCAGAGAATGGTACAACATTAAACAAAAAAAGACCATTAATATACGCGTATATAGACGATGTTTATGCAGAAAACTCTGGAATTGATGAATCTAGCATTGTACTTAAAATAAATGGTGATGAAGTAAACAAAAAAATCTACGAAATTGTAAAGTCAGATTTAATAGTTAGATATTACCCTGAAGAGGATTTAAGAGAAGGATTGAACAATGTGACTATATTTGCAAAAGATAAAGCTGGAAGATCATCTGAACTAACATGGTATTTTTATATTAACAGTTCTAATATTATAAACCTGAATGTTTATTCTCCTGAAAACAAAACTTATGATACTAGAATAATTAAAATAAATCTAACATCAGATGAAAAAGTTTCTAGAATAGAAATTTTGAACGAAGGAAAACCAAATTCAAAGTGGAGGCTTCTGTGTTCAAATTGTGATGAATTTGGAAACTCAAAGAAAAAGAACATTCTTTTAAACGAAGGGAAAAATAAACTAATAATAAAAGCAACAGATTTTTATGGGAACGAAAAAAGTGTAGAATTGGAATTTTTTATAGATTCTGTAAAACCAATAATACACTCAACAAAACCTTTCAAAAATTCTTTTTTTAATGGTTCTGATTTCTACATAAAATATACAGAAGATAATCTGAGAAAAATAACTTTGTTTTTTGGTAATGAGAATTTAACAAAAAATATTACAAATGAAAACTGTTCTTCAGGAAAAAAACAAGAGTGTTCTTTTGAATTAGAGACAGAAGAATTAAAAGATTTCGATGGAAAAAAAATTTATTATTGGTTTAGGTTAGAGGATCCTGTAAGAGAAATAGATTCAAAAAAATCAGAGGTAATAATAGATTTAAAAAAACCTCAAATAGAAGTCACAAATCCTCTTAACGATTCTATTTATTCAAAAAATGAAAAAATACAACTAACAATAAATGTAACTGAGAAATCCAATTTAGAATTTTTAGATAGCTTAATCTCTGAGAAATGGAAATTACTTTGTGCTAATTGTGACCATTATAACAAAGCTATAAAATTTTCAAGAGGGGATCATCATCTGTTAATAAAAGCAACAGACAAAGCTGGAAATTATGATACAGAAGAAATTAGTTTCAAAATTATTTAATTAATAAATATAAATAAAGAAAATGTTATCAAAAAAAATACTTTGTTTTTTATTATTTTTTTTAGTTTTGATTAGTGTTAACTGCGTTTTAGGAGAAAGCGATTATGTTTTAGGTTCTGGAATGAAAATAAAAATAAAAATTTCAAATTCAACGAAAAATTCTACAAAAAATGTTTTTAATAATAGTTCTAATAGTACTAATGCTTATCTAAATAACACAAACAATACAAAAAATACTTCTAATAATTCTTCAGAAGATTCTTTAATATCACGAAATTCTTCGCAAAAGAATTTGACAAACAATTTGACTAATTCTTCAGAAAAACCATACGAATATTCAAAAAATTCTAGTGATATTGTAAGCATGCAGTCTCAAATAAAAAATGTAACGCAAAATTATACACAAAATTTTTCAGAATCTAAAACAAGCTCTTCAAGCAATTTACAAAATATCTCTGAAACAAAAAAAACAAATAACAAAAATGATACAGGAAATGAAACCTATTCCAATGATAAAATCACAGAAATTCAAGAAACTTCAAATATAGCAAAAATAACTGGAGCAATTATAGGGAATGAAATCAAGAACTCAAAATTAGTTCCAATAATTTTTTTATCTTTAGTTGCATTTTCAATATTCTTTTTGATATACAAAAGAATAAAGAAGTCTAACTGGATAAATGATTATTCTTGATTTTCTTCCTTAATCTCTTCATCCTTAACTAATCTAGCTATATCGACAACCCTATCATCATTCTGTAGTTTAATTATTCTAACTCCTTGTGTTGCCCTGCCCATTACTCTAATCTCTTTAACATTAGTTTTTATAACTATCCCTTTTTTTGTTGATACGATAAATTTATCGTTTTCATTTACTTCTATTGTAGAAACAACATCGCCTGTTTTTTCAGTTACTTTTAAATTAATAACGCCTTTGCCTGCTCTTCCAGTTAATCTGTAGTCTTTAATTAAACTCCTTTTTCCATATCCTTTTTCAGTTATTGTTAATATCGAAGTTTTTATATCCGAAACTATCTCTAAACTAACTACTTCATCATCTTTCTCCAATTTTATTCCACATATTCCATATGAAGCCCTGCCCATTTCTCTTACTTCATTAGAATTAAATCTTATTGCTTGGCCTTTTTTAGTCATGATCATAACTTCTTGGTTTTGTTTTACTCTTTTTACGTCTATAACAACATCGGAATTATCCAAAGGTAAGTTAATTATTCTTATTCCGGAATTCCTAGGTTTTGCAAACATGCTTAGTTTTATTTTTTTAACCTGTCCTTTTTTAGTTACCATAAACAAATAATCTTCAAATTCTTTTACAGCTATAACACTCGTGATATTATCATCTTTTATATTCAACAAATTAGCTATAGGTTGGCCTTTACCATATCTTTGAGTTTCAGGAATTTTATAGGCTTTCAGCCAAAACATTCTACCCCTACTGCTGAACAACAGAAGATAATCATGAGTTGAACAGGTTATTAATTGTTTAACAAAATCTTCAGATGCTAATTCAGCTCCAATAACTCCCTTTCCACCTCTTTTTTGTTCGTGATAAGACTTAAATGGCATTCTTTTAATGTATCCTTTATCAGTTATTGTGATAACCACATTTTTCATCTGAACTAAATCCTTTTCTTCTATTTCTTTTACGCTTTTAATTATCTGACTCTTCCTAGGATCTCCATATTTATCCTTTAAGTTTCTTAATTCTTTTTTTATAATCATTAGGATTTCGTTTTCATCTCCAAGAATTTTTTTACATTTCTGTATAAATTCAGCTAAACTTTTTTCTTCCTCTTTAAGTTTATCATGCTCTAATGCAGTAAGTTGTTTTAATTTGAGCTCTAAAATGGCTTCAACTTGTTTTTTACTAAAATTAAATTTTTTAATTAATTTTTCTGCAGCTTCTTCTCTCGAATTCTTTATTATCTCTATTACTTCTTCTAAATTTTTTAAAGCAATTAACAAACCTTTCACAACATGTTCCCTTTCTTCAGCTTTAGCTAAATCAAATTCTGTTCTTTTTCTTACTATTTTTTTTCTGTGGTTAACATAACATTCTATCAGCTCTTTTAAATTCAAAAGTTTAGGAACACCAGCAACTAAAGAAACGAAAATAGCGTCAAATTTTGTTTGTAATTTAGTTGATTTGTACAATCTGTTTATAGTGAATTGTGGATTTGCATCTTTTTTTAGGTCTATTACTATTCTTACTTTTCCTTTTGAACTTTCATCTCTTATATCTTGAACATCTACTAATTTTTTGTCTCGAACAAGTTCAGCTATTTGTTTTACTAATTCTGATTTATTTATTTGATAAGGGATTTCTGTTATAACTATCCTTTCTCTTCCATCCTTTCTTTTTTCTATTGTTAATTTTCCTCTAACAACGAATCCTCCTTTGCCCTTTTCGTACAATTCTTTTAATCCAGAACCTACTATTATTCCTCCTGTAGGAAAGTCAGGGCCTTTAATAATCTCGATTAATTCAGGGATAGTTATATTTGGATTATCTATATAGGATATTATTCCATCGCAGATTTCGTTTAGGTTATGTGGAGGAATATTAGTAGTCATTCCAACAGCTATACCAGAACTTCCATTTATTAATAGGTTAGGAACTTTGCCTGGTAAGACAACAGGTTCTTTTAAAGAATTATCAAAATTCGGAATAAATTTAACAGTTTCTTTGTCTATATCCTCTAATAATTCAACAGCAATAGGATTTAGTTTTGCTTCTGTGTATCTATATGCTGCAGCAGAATCTCCATCTAGGCTTCCAAAATTACCTTGGCCATGAATAAGAGGATATCTTAAAGAAAAATCTTGGGCCATCCTAACAAGTGCATCATAAACAGCAGCATCTCCATGAGGATGAAAATGTCCTATGACTTGGCCAACAATAGTAGCACATTTTTTTGTCATGCCTTTTTCTAAACCCATCCTTTTCATTTCATAAAGAATTCTTCTATGAACTGGTTTTAATCCATCTTCAACAGATGGAAGAGCTCTAGAAACTATAACACTCATAGCATAATCTATGTACGCTTTTTTCATTTCTTGTGAGATTTCTGTTAATAAAACTCTGTTATTATCTATATCTTTAATATTAAAACTCCTTTTCTCTAATATTTCTACATCTCCGTTTTCTGAATTATCGCTTTCTTCAAAATTTTCTTCTTTGTTTTCTTTTTTAGATTCTTTATTTTCCATTTAGATTTTTATATTTTTTAGAAATTCTTCAAAATCAGGAATTTTTCCGCTTAATTCTCTTCTTTCACTTTCTGTATCTGGTGTAGAAAATTCTATTATTATAGAATCTTCTAATCCGCTAAACCTATGCCATCTATTTGGTAGTATATGGACTATATTACACTCACACAAAACTTCGCCCTCAATTTCTTTATTTTCGTTTTCTAATTCAAGATAAATTTTGCCTTTCTCTATGTAAAAAGTCTCTTCTTTTGTATGCCTATGAATACTGCATCTATAACCTTTATTCAGATGTAATTTTTTTCCACAGTATTTTCCATCTAAATTTACAATTATTTCTTCATATCCCCATACCTTGTCTACTATTCTAGGTTTTTTGATTTCCATTTATATATCTATTTCTGCTATATTAGCATTTACTTCTATAAATTTTTTTCTAGGGCCAACAACATCTCCCATCAACATTGAAAAAGTTTGATCAGCTATAACAGCGTCCTCTATTGTTACTTTTTTCAATATTCTTTTTTTTGGGTCCATTGTAGTTTCCCATAATTGCTGTGGATTCATTTCTCCTAATCCTTTAAACCTCTGAACATCAGCTTTTCCACCCAAGGAATCTAACAATTTTTTGAGCTCTTCATCAGAATAAACATAATAATCTTTTTTCTTTCTCACTCTATACAAAGGCGGTACTGCTATAAACACATGACCATTTTCTATTAATTCTGGCATGTATCTATAAAAAAAAGTTAAAAGAAGAGTTCTTATGTGTGATCCATCAACATCAGCATCAGTATTTATTATTATTTTGTTGTACCTTAATTTTTTTATATCAAAATTTTCTTTTACACCAGTTCCCAAGGCAGTTATTAGATTAACTATTTCTTCTGAACTTAAGGTTTTTACTGGATTGGATTTTTCAACATTAAGAATTTTACCTTTTAAAGGAAGTATTGCCTGGAACTCTTTATCTCTTGCCATTTTGCTACTTCCACTTGCACTATCTCCTTCCACTATATACAACTCTGTTTTATCAAATTTTTTAGAAGAACAATCTGCTAATTTGCCTGGTAATCCAGATAATCCTCCTAAAGCACTTTTCCTTCTAACTAAATCTCGAGCTTTTTTTGCAGCCTCCCTTGCTTTTGCACTTGCAATGACTTTCTGAATTATTTTGTTTGAAACATTAGGATTCTCTTCTAAAAATTCTGTCAATGCGCTATAAACCATAGAATCTACTATTCCTTTAATTTCAGAATTTCCTAGTTTTGTTTTTGTCTGACCTTCAAATTGCGGGTCTTTTATTTTTAAGTTTATTATTGCAGTAAGACCTTCCCTTGTATCGTCTCCAGTTAGTTTTTCATTTTTTAATAATCCTCTCTTTTCTGCATAATCATTAATAGCTCTAGTTAAAGCTGTTTTGAAACCAGATATATGCGTACCTCCCTCTGTTGTGTTTATTGTATTAACAAAACCAAAAATGTTTTCATTATAACCCTCTATGTATTGAATAACTACTTCAGCAATAGTTGAATTGAACTGTTTTTTAAAATAAATCGGTTTATGTAAAACTTGTTTAGATTTGTTTATATAACCAACGAACTCTATTAGTCCTCCTGAATAATGGAAACTTTCTTTTTTTTCAGTTCTTTTATCTTCTAGGATTATTGTAACACTCGGATTTAAAAAAGCTATTTCTTGTAATCTTTTTTTTAAAATAGAAAAATCGAATTCAGTAGTAGAAAATATTTCTTTATCAGGATAAAAAGTTATTGTTGTGCCAGTCTCGTTTTTATCACACTTTCCTATTATTTTAACATCAGTTAAAGGAATTCCAGTTTTATATTCCTGTTGATAGATGTTCCCATCTCTTTTGACAGTTGCTATTAATTTAGTTGAGAGAGCATTCACAACACTAACACCAACTCCGTGTAAACCTCCAGAAATCTCATAAACTGATTTATCGAATTTACCACCAGCATGCAATTTGGTTAAAGCCAATTCCATTGCAGATTTTTTGTAAATAGGATGATTCTCAACAGGTATCCCTCTACCATTATCTATAACGCTAACACTTCCATCTTTGTTTATTATTACTTGTATAAGAGTACAAAAACCAGCCAAACACTCATCTATGGAATTGTCGACTATCTCATAAACTAAGTGATGCAAACCTTCTTTGCTAGTGGAACCTATATACATTGAAGGTCTTTTTCTTACTCCCTCTAAACCTTCTAGTACTTTTATGTCTTCTGCTTTGTATTCTTTTTTATCCATTTTTAGATAGTCCCGACTAACATAAAAACAATTAGTAATCTAAAATTTAGATTTTGTATTAAAATTAATACATGGATATTTAAAAACTTTTCTGTTAGAAAAAAAAATTATCGACGGAAAAATTTATTCTTCCATCTCTTTTACAATATCTTTCCTTTTTTTGATCCATCCAAGCTTTTTTCCATCCCTTCCTAATTCATGATTTTTTCTACATTTACTAGAACAATAGTGAACAGCTTTTCCTTCAGATGTAAAGATAGTTAAACCGAATGGTTCTTTATAATATTTTTTACAAAAAGAACATCTTGGCATTTTACCTCCTATTAACTAAAAGCTCCTTTCATAACTTTAGTTTTTATTCTTCTTGCTTCTATTTGAGTTTCTCTTAACATTAGAATGTCTTTTTTTCTAACAGGTCCTTTAACATTTCTCCTTATTACTTTTCCTCTATCAGGACCGCTTAATATCTTAACTTTTACTTGAGTAACTTCTCCTCTAGCACCAGTTCTTCCTATTATACTCTCAACTATCGCTGGAACAGCACTCTCCATTAAAATGGACTCTACTCCTTTAGCAGTAGCTCCTTCTACTAATTTTTTCTTTTTTTGTTTACTTCCTCCTCCCATTTTAAATTTTTATAACCCTAAAGATTCAAAATCTTTATAAGCATCACCGAAATCTATAACACAAACAGAAGCACATGGAACACTAATTCCAGCAGCTATCCCTAATTTTTCTTTTTTATCAACTTCTTTAAAAGGTATCTTTTTTTCTTTGCATAGTATAGGTAAATGTTGGACTATCTCTTTTGGAGAAACATCTGCTGCATAAACAACGAACTTGGCTGTTCCTCTTTCAATAGCTTTTGTAACTTCGTTTGTTCCTTTTTCTATTTTTCCAGTTTTTCTTGCTTTTTCTATTATTTCGTATACAGAAACCATTTTACCTCTCCGTAATTTAGATCATTGGTCTTAAAAATTAATAAAACACCATTTATAAACTTTAGTATTTTAGTTTCTATTGCAAGCTATTCTTTTTATTGATGTAAAAAGGCCTTTAGAACAATTTTTTAAAAGTAATCTTAAAAAAAGTTTTAAACTCTCCATTTAACAATAACATCATCAGTTCTTTCCCTAGGTTTGATATCTAAACTTTTAAATTCATCTGAATCAAATTTAATTCCGCTGTTGAACATTATTTCTCCTAAATAGGCTATCATTGCTCCATTGTCTACTAAAAATTCGTTTTCAGGAACAAAAAATTTGCATCCTCTTTCTTCACACATTATTTTACACATCTCTTGTAAGCGTTCGTTGCATGCGACTCCTCCACCTAAAACAAGTTCATTTTTATTTGTATGCGCCAAAGCTCTCTCAGCAGCTTCTATCAACATAGCAAAAGCAGTTTCTTGTAAAGAATAAGCAAGATCTTCTGTTTTATATTTTCCGCTTTCGTATTTTTGTTTCAAATTTGTTAACAAACCTGAAAATGCAACATCCATGCCTTTTATAGAATACGGAAGATCTATGTAATTTCCGTTTTTAGCAAGCTCCATTATCTTTGGTCCACCAGGAAAACCTATACCTATATAACGGGCGAAATTATCTATAAAATTACCTATACCTATATCCAAAGTTTCTCCGAAAATTCTATACTTTCCAGAAACATAAGAAATTATTTGAGTGTTAGCTCCGCTTAAATATAAAAGAACAGGATCTTTAGATCCTTTAATCCTTCCGATTTCAAGATGTGCAACACAGTGGTTGACTGGAATTAAAAAAACTTTTAATTTTGAGGCTAATTTTTTTGCAAAATTTAATCCGATGTGAAGGCATGGAGCAAGTCCAGGACCTTGAGAAAACGCTATAGCTTTTATTTCTCTTTCTTTTATGTTTGCTTTTTTTAAGGCTTCTTCATAAACTTTTTCTTTTAATTCTTCGTGATGCTTAGCAGCTTCTATTGGTATTATTCCTCCTTTTTCATTTTTATAACTATCTTTGCAATTGGACAAAATTTTTCCATTAGAGACAACTCCAACCCCAAATGTATGAGCAGTGCTTTCTATACCTATTATCATATTATGATTATAACTTGGTCTAATTTCTTTAATAAATTTTCTTTTTTAGTTTAGAGCAAGATCAAGGTAAAGTATATTTTATAAAATCTAAAAGAGATATAAAATTTGCTGAACGTTCTTCTGCAATAGAGTCAGTTTTTATAATGCTAAATATAATTATAACCTTTTTTTATATTTCTTCATTAGCAGAGAATTTGAGACTACGGATACAGAACTAAAAGCCATAGCTGCTCCAGCGATTATTGGATTAAGCAAGAATCCTGTAAATGGATACAACACTCCTGCAGCTATAGGTATACCAGCAGAATTATAGAAAAATGCCCAAAAAAGATTTTGTTTGATTTTTTTGATAGTATAATTGCTTAAATCTATTGCAGTTACAACATCTCTTAAATCATTTTTAACTAAAACAATTTGTCCAGTTTCTAATGCAACATCTGTTCCTGCACCTATAGCAATACCAACATCTGCTTTAGCAAGTGCAGGAGCATCATTAATTCCATCTCCAACCATTGCTACAACCCTTCCTTTTTTCTGTAATTTACTAATTTCCTTTTCTTTGTCTTCTGGCAAAACTTCTGCTAAAACATAATTTATTCCGAGGTGTCTAGCGATTGCATTTGCTGTTCTTTTATTATCTCCAGTTATCATAATTACTTCTTTACCCATCCTACGCAATTTTTCAACTGCTTCTTTAGAAAATTCTTTTGGTGTGTCTGCAACAGCAACTAAACCAATAACTTTTTTATTTAATGCGAGAATCATGACTGTTTTTCCTTCGTTTTCTAAATTGATTATTCTCTCTTCAAATATTTCAATTTTTAGTTTATACTTTTTCATTAAATTTCTGTTACCAAAAATAATTTTATCTTTATTATAAATTGCAATGATTCCATGTCCAGGTATTGCTTCAAAAAATTTTGGATTTGGAATTTTAATATTTGCTTCTTTTGCTTTATTGATTATGGCTTCTGCGAGCGGATGTTCAGAATTTTTTTCTGCGATTGCTGCAAATTTCAAGATATCTTTTTTATCTAACTTATCCAGTGTTATAATATCTGTAACAACTGGTTTTCCTTCTGTTAAAGTTCCAGTTTTATCAAAAACAATAGTTGTTATTTTATGTGCGTTTTCTAATGCTTCAGCATTTTTTATTAGAATTCCAAACTCTGCTCCTTTTCCTGTTCCAACCATTATTGCTGTTGGTGTTGCTAATCCTAGGGCACATGGACATGCTATAATTAAAACAGATATGAAAATGCTTAATGCAAAAACAAAACTCTGGCCTAAAATATAATACCAAAAAATAAAAGCTGAAATTGCAATGATAATAACACTAGGAACAAATATACCAGAGACTTTATCTGCTAGCCTTTGTATAGGTGCTTTACTTCCTTGAGCTTCTTCTACTAATTTTATTATTTGATTTAATACTGTATCCTTGCCAATTTTAGTTGCTTTGAATTTGAGCGAGCCGTGTTTATTAATTGTTGCTCCTATAACTGTATCGCCTTTCTTTTTTTCTACAGGCATGCTTTCTCCTGTAATCATAGATTCATCAACAGAAGAAATCCCTTCTATCACAATTCCGTCAACTGGTATTTTTTGGCCTGGTTTTACTATGACTATATCACCAACAACAACGTCTTTTATTGGAATTTGTATTTCTTTACCACTCCTAATAACTACTGCTGTTTTTGGTTGTAATCCCATTAATTTTTTAATAGCTTCTGAAGCCCTGCCTTTTGTGATTGCTTCAAGATATTTTCCAAGAATGATAAATGTGATTATTGTTGCTGAAGTCTCAAAATAAACATGATTTCCTAGAACTTTAGGGAAGAATACAACAAATAAACTATAAAAATAAGCAGCAGATGTTCCTATTGCTATCAAAGTATCCATATTAGCGGTTTTCGCTTTCAATGCTGAAAACGCTCCTCTATAAAACCTATAGCCAACTATAAACTGAACAGGAGTTGCAAGCAAAAGAAGCACTATGTTTTTATACGGAATTTCTATATTCAACCACTCAAATGGCATTGCAATTAGAAATATCTGGATTGATAATAATAAAGAAAAAATAAACAAATATTTTAGTATTTTAATCTCCTTTTCTCTCATCTTTTTTTCTTTATCTATTTTTTCTGCTTCGCGACGGATTCCTTTAATTACTTTATACCCTAGCTGTTCTATAGCATTATTTATTTCATTTTCATTAATCAAAGTCTCGTCAAATTCTATAGCTGCTTTTTCTGTTGCAAAATTAACATTTGCGCTCTTAACACCTATCAATTTCTTGAGAGTTGATTCTATGTTCTGTGCGCAAGAGGCGCAATGCATGCCTAAGATTGGAATTATTATTTTTTTCATTTATACTCACATTTTTTACATTTAATCTGGATTTTAATACCAAACTGTCTAAAAGCGTCTTTTAAAATACACCAACAAAAATCTTCAGATAATCTAAACAGCTTTTCTTTGCCTTTCTTTTCAAATTTTACAATATTTAAATCTGTAAGCTGTCTTAATTGATGGGATATTGCAGATAAAGTCAGTTTATCTTTTCCAACGAATTCATAGATATCATTAACATTTCTTGGTTTACCTGCAAGGGATAATAATATCATTAATCTTGTTTCATCTGCCAAACTAGAAAAGAAGTCTAATACTTTTTCCTTCGCAAAATTATTAATTTTATTCTTCATAATAATTGAATATTTGTTCAAGTATTTAAATCTTTCGGTTTTAATACCTTTATTGGTTCTAGATTGTTATCTAAAGTTGTTTAATTGTAAGCTTATTTTTGTATTTATCTTACTTTATCAATAATTTCTTTAATCTCTTTCTCTATCTCTTCGACTTCCTGTTTGCTTATTTCTGGAAATAACTTAGATATCATTGTCGGTTTCATTCCGATTATTTTCACTTTTCCGTTTTCTTCCAAAACATTTATCTTACATGGCATACAAAGAGAAATTAATCTATTTTTATTCAAAAATTGATTTGCATATTTTGCTGAACAGATTTCAATAATCTTTAATGGTTTTTGTTCGAAACCTTTTGCTGTTAGTCTCTCTTTGATATCGTAAATCTGGAATAAAGCCCAACCCTTTTGTTCAACTGATCTCAGAATTGAAACAACAGCTTCATCAAAACTTTTTGATGTTTCAACTAGGTATACAAAATCGTTGGTTTTCATCTTCTTTTTATATTCCCACTTTGTAATTGTTTAACTAGCCATAATATAAATAAAACAAGAGATACTAAGATTAGAGCCATAAATAAAAATCCAAAAATCCACATTCCACCAAAACCATATCCTCCCATCATGCCATAACCTCCCATCATTCCACCGAAACCAAACATTCCTAAAAGTAAGAACACTGCTACAGCAATTACTATTCCAGTTATTAAATTATTATTGTTTTCCATGCTTATTATTCCTCCCTTTTGTTTAGCTTTATTTATTAATAAGATTATCACTAAAACTAAGACTATAACAACAAGAATAGATAGAACATAAAAGAATATCTGAAATCTATATTGGTTGTTTTTATAATTGTTATTATTTTCAGGATTTTGATAATTATAATCTCCCATCATTCCCCTACCAATCATCATACCACCATCAACATTCTCGCTGCAATATATTCTTTTTGCCATATTAATGTGAAATTGTTCTTCAGCTTCAGAACCTTCAATCAGCCCCATCATTTGATGTGCTCTTACATGGGCTTCTCCAGGCATCATTTGTTCCATATAATATTCTCCAACTATCTCAAGTTGGTCATTTGTAAGTTGATTGCAGCTAATCTTTGAATCTATTAATGCTTTTGCTTGATTAAGTTCATCTTGACTAACTGCATAAACTGATATTATGCCCAAAGATAAGATTAAAAACAAAACACTTAATGATATAATTTTTTTCATTTTATTGCCTATTTATTTTTTATTAAGTTTTGTGTTACAACGACATGTTTTTTTATATAAGTAAAAATATAATGTCAAAATTAATAAAAATATACCAATTGATAAAAATAACCAATTATACTTTACTAAAAACAACATAACAGATCCGATTCCGAGGAAAGCTAAAAAACCTCCAGTCAAGGGAGTGCAACACAGACCTAATGTTCCAAATAATACTCCAGCAGATCCAAAAGTAATAAATATAGGACCCAAAATTACTAAAATTTTTTCTTTAATTCTTCTAAACATTTTATATCCTTTTTGTTCCTTAATAGCATGTTTAGTTATTTCTAAATTACAGCTATTATGTTTTTTACACCATTCTTCGCATTTTTTAGCAAATTTTTTATTTCTGTACTCTAAACCGCATATGGAGCATTTATAAAGTTTGGACTTACTCATTTTAACATCCTCCATAAGGACCACAAACACTTTGGTTTATATTTTTAACTTTTGGCATGCCTGCTTCACTGCCTTTCGCGATATATTCTTCTGGATTTGTAATATTCCATTCCCAATCATGATTCCAAAGATTCCAGTAATATTTCCATTCGTTCCATCCTATGCCTAAATGTTTAACATATATCCCATTTTCAGCTAGTATTTTTCCTATTTTTCTTCCTGTCATGCAAGGCACGCTATAACAATAAACAATAATATCTTTATCTTTTGGAAGTGCAGAGAAAGCATTTACAATTCTCTCTACATTTTCATAATCAGGAGTAGTAGGATCGCTATATGCTGGAATATTTATCGCTCCAACTATGTGGCTTTTTTCATATTCTTCTTTGCTTCTCAAATCAACAAGAATATAATCATTAATTCCTTTATCCATTTTAACTCTTAAACTATGCGGGCTAACATAAACTGCGTTTTCAGTCAAATAAAACTCTTTTATGAGTTCATTTTCAGATTTTTCTTTATAAAAAATAAAATTAAACAATGTTCCAAAAAATGCTCCTATTATTATTCCGATAATAAGTGTAAGTACAATATCTTTTATTTTCATTTTAATTAATATCCAGAAATTTGGGTAAGTTTATTAAGTTGTTGTACGCAACGATATTTTGACTATTTATTTTCCAAGTTGTATAGGGCCCTGCTTTAGTAACTAAACTTTCTCGTATGTTTTTGTAGCAATTTACAAAATTTATTTTAGTAAAATCCTCATATTTTGCTTTTTTCATTTTAGCTTACTAAACAGAATAACCTGATTCTAATATAGTTCCCTTTATCTTTTCTATATTAGTTTTAGATTCATCAAACTCAATTTCTGCATTTCCTGTTTTGTAATCTATCTTAGCTTTGACTCCTATACTCTCAAGTTTGTCTTTTATCAATTTTGCACAACTCGTGCAATGCATACCTTCTATTTTTAATTTCACTTTTTTCATGCGAACCTCCATTTGCCATTTTCTAAATCAGAGGTTTTAATTACTAGGTATTGTCCATCGATTTTATTTGGCAAATAACCAGGTTGACATCCTCCTGGATTTTTGTTTTCTGTTCCTAAGCTGTTTATTAAAAATCGTCTTCCACAATTGTTACAAACCATATAATTTCCTTCTTGCCTATATCCTTTCTTATTTCTATAACAAACATCGCAGGCATCAAAAGCAGTTTTTATGCTTCCATCGCTTGCTTTTACTACGAAAAATCTAATAGCTACATCATCAGATTGATATTCGTACCACTTTGCATTTTCAGATATATCTGATAGTGGGATTTTAAATTCTCCATCATTTTTTACAGAAAAGCCTGTAGTAAATAAACCAAAACCTTTTGTAAATATAACTATCGTGATTAATACAACGATTCCAGCTCCAATAAACAAAATTTTTTTCATTTTTTATTTTGTTCTATTTGTTGAATAAGCCATATTATGAATAAAATTAGTGCTACAATAATAAGAGTCATAAACAACAAACTGAAAATCCAACCAGGTCCTCCAAATGACATTATTCCGCATCCAAAATTTCCATAACCAATTGTTCCTCCAAATAAACCTAAGAATAGAAAAAAACCAACTGCTAGAATAATTACTATAACTTTGTTATAATCTTTCATTTTTTGATACCTCCATTTTCTTCCATACTTATTTTGCAGCAAATTGTTTGCTTTTCATAAATTTTATTGAATGCTCTTCTACATTCTTTGCAATAAAATTCTTTTTTTTTAGGTAAAGGCATGCCACAAATTATACAATGTTTTGCAAAAATATCAGTGTAAATTGCCTTGCTCTTATCAAAACATTTTATTATGTTCATTTTTTGTTCTTAGTTAGTTCTTGCTCAATAATCTGTTGAAATGTAGAAAATGGCTGTGCTCCTACAACCTGTTGTCCATTTATGAAAAATGTTGGCGTTCCTGAAACACCATAACTTTGTCCATCCTGAAAATCTTTTTGGACTTCATTAGCATATTTTCCAGAATCTAAGCAACTATTGAATTTTGTTGTGTCTAATCTTAAATCTTTTGCGTATTGTTTGAATGAGTTTATTCCTCCACTAACTCCTTTTTCAAATAATAGATCATGCATCTCCCAAAATTTACCTTGCTCTTTAGCACACTCGGCTGCTTCTGCAGCTTTCTGAGCATTAGGATGAAAACTCAAAGGAAAATCTCTATAAACAAGTTTTGCCTTGCCTGTATCAATGTAATTCTTTTTAATTGAAGGTAAAGTTTGACTAAAAAATCTACCACAGAAAGGGCATTCAAAGTCGCTAAACTCTATGATTGTTATTGGTGCATTTTTGTTTCCTAAAACAGCATCATCATCAGCGCTTACTTCAATTCTAGATGGTTGGGAAGGTTGTGATGGTTGTTGCTCTTGGCCTAATGGTTGTGTTTCTTTTATAGCTGGTCCGGTTTCAGTATCTCTAATTGTTAAAGTATTTATTTTATTATTAATGTTTAAAATAAGAAAACTATTTAAGATAGTTACAATTAAAACAATTACAACTAACATCATACTAATTTTTGTAGAATCTAATCTTTTTGATTCTTGTATTTTCTCTTCCATTTTCTTTATCTCTTATAACCACAGCCACATCCACCACTTCCTCCGCAGCTTCCACTGCCACAACAGCCTCCTCCTGTTGACTGACTAGTTTGTTGATTATTTGTTTGTGTATCTTGTTGAACAGAAGATTCATCTAAGACATTTGCTTTGTATGTTTTAAAAACTTCTAATGAAAGGATTTCCTGTTTTGATGTTTTTTTTGGATCATACTTCACATTAAAATTATTTGGAAAATCAAACTTTACATCTATAACACCTTCTATTGTTTTGAGTTCACTTGAAATTAGGGGAGCATGGCCAGGACACGGAATGTCTACACTTAATTTTAAAGAAGAAAGAGCATTCTCTCCTGTTCCTATAGCTGCTCCTGTTATTCCTGTATTTGGAGAAGCAGAAACATTAGCTAGAAGAGGGAATATTACCATGAAAAATAATAGATTTATTCCTATTGTAGATCCGTACATTGTTGTTAAATACTTCCATTTCTTTTTTGCTCCTGCTAAAGACAAAAGACTGTTTTTTCTTAGATATAAAAGTGAAGAGAGTGTTGCAAATAATAGAGATATCAAAATAAGTATATGAAAAAAATAACGATTCATTAAAAGTGGCTTGAAGAATTGCATAAGTACAGTTACTCCTAATACAGAACCTATAATAAAAGCTATACAACCTATATGTGGAATTATACCATAAGCTATTCCTTGTAAGAATGTTTTCTTCCTATTTTCTTTATCTTCTCCATCTTCTATTGAATAACCTAATTTTTTTATTTCTGTTTTTATCTCATTTAAATTAATTTTATTTGGATCAAATTTGATTTCTGCTTTATCTTCTGCAAGGTTTACTTTTATCGAGTTAACACCTTCTAACGAGCTTATTTTTGATTCTATTTTTTCAACACAGCTCTTACAACGCATTCCTCTTATCTTGATAATTTCTTGTTTTGTTTCAGCCATTTTAATAACTCTAGAAAAACAAGAAATGAAACAGCTTATTAATTATTGTATGAAACTAGTTTCAAGAATTCTTTGAATTTTTCAGTGCTTTAGAATAACAACATTAGTCATGCCACGTCTTTTTCTTTCAACTAATCCTCTACCTTCTAGTTTATCGAGAATTCTTGTAACCTTAACCTTTGTAAATTTTGTTTTTTCTACTAAGTCTGATTGAAATATTGTACCTTCTGATTCAATTATTTTATCAAAAACTAGCTTTTCGTCATTATTAAGAGTGTTCAGTATTTTTTGATAGTTTTCTTTTGTAACCTTTTTTGGTTCTAGTTGTGATTTAATTGTTTTTACTTTAGTTATTATTTTTTCTTCTTTTCCAAAAAATATTAAGTATAATCCGATTATCATAACAAAAATCATTATTCCTATGCTTATATTAGTCTGAAAATTGATTGTTCCCCACATTGGGCAGGAAGGTCCATGAGAGCAAGAGGCATTAACTATGTTTGTTAATGCTCTGTTGAATGAAAAAATTATAAAACCTATTAAAGCTGCAATACCTAATATTACAAATCCTATAATTCTATTCTTCATATTTAGGTATAACTTTTATTATTTAAAAAGTCTTCTTTTTTTTTGAATTTTTATTAAATACAGGAAATACTAAGGGCAAATTGTAACTAACATCAGTCTTGTTACTTTTTTAGGAAAAATTAGAATGAGGCAGAAAAGAAAACGAAGATTAAACTTTATAAATCCTAAAATAAAAAATTAAAAAACTAAAAAATGATCTCAAAAAAATTAGAAATAAAAAAATCACCTCTTAAATCCCCATAAGAAATAGTATTTATCTTTTTCTTTTTCTTCCGCCGCGAGCCATTTTTGCTTCACAGACATTTCCCTTTCCGTCGACATAATAAAGGTATCCTTGCTTTCTCTTAACAGCATTCTTTATTATAACTTTTCCCATTTTTTACCTCCTTTTGTAGGAATAACTAAAATAAAAAGTTTTATTAACTATTTAAATCTTTCTGTCGTCGATTTTTATACTTAAGAAAATTAAAAATAGAATTACTACTTTAGAATATGGTGATCAGGTATCTCCAAAATTTTGTTAAAATGATTTTTTGGTTTTAAAAAAAGTTTCCATGGTTTAACAACTTTCATATCTACTATCTTATCGTCGAGAAACCAGATCGCTAAGAAAGGTTTGCAAAAAAAGGAATGTATAGAAGTTCTAACTGGTTTTTTAAAAACGAACAACAAAGGTTTGCTTTTTCTTTTAAACATTAATCCTATCATTTTAGAAAAAGAGTTTTTACAAACTTTGACATCTAATTTCAGTCTTTTATTTTTGTATTTGAATCTAAAAATCATTTTTAAAATAAAAATTTAATTTTTTCTTTGCATTATAACGCTCATAAGCTATATTAACATTTCTTTCATGAACTACGTTATGATGTATAAATCCTCCACCAAAACTCTTCGGTATATGCATTAGTTCATGAATTAAAATTTTTGTTTTGTCTTCATCTGAAAGTTTATCAAATCTTTTTGAGATAACTTCTATTACATAAAATCCTTTTCTTCCTAAAGCTATTTGCATAGGTTTTCCTAGAGCGTGGCATCTCGCTATTGTCCTTTTAGACGAACTCCCATAACTTCTCAGACAGACTAGTGAATCTAATTTTATATGTGGAAAGATTAATTTAGATATTTCGTTAACTTTTTTTTGCACATCATATGCGATTTCATATCTTATCCTCATTTTAATAACTAAAAAATTAAAATTTATAAACATTTTTAAAAGAATAATTAAATTTTGCTAACTAATTCTATTATTTTATAATTACTTTTCATACCTTTTAATATTTTGATGTTAGTTTTAAAATAATTTTTTAAAAATTTTATCAACTCTTTATTGGCTCTGTTATCTAGTGGAGGTTTCTTTAAATATACATTATAAAAATTCTCAGAAATTTTTTTTATTTCCTCTTTTTTTGAAGAAGGAAATACTTTAATTTTTATTATTAAACCAAAAAACATCTTGTTTTTAAATTATTAAACTTGCAAAAATTTTTCATAATTTTTTAAATTCTTTATTATGGAATCTGGGCTAATTTTTTTTAAATCTTTTATTAAGTTTTTATTGTTAAGTTCTTCGTAAGATATTGGAACACACACACCATCGATAGTTTTCCAATCTTTAACATGCAAAGAAAATGGGGTTCGGGCTAATTTTCCAGAAGGGGTATTAGAAGAATCCAAAATAATAAATTTTTCTGATTTTTCATGTCCCGCTCGAACATCAATCCTGCTTCTTTTTTCACATTCAAGAGCCCATTTGTTTATAAAACTTTTATATTTTTTCTCTCCATAAGATAAGTAATCGTTATAAAAATCTAGATTTATAGTTTTTTTCAAAATAATATAAACATGAAAACTATTTCCGGTCCATAAAACTATAATTTTTTTAATATCAATAATCCTACTAAACTCTTTATCGTTTTTTATAATGTCTATTAAATTTTTTGCAACTTCTTTTGCATCATCTTCTGAATTTTTTCTTCTATCTATATCTATAAATATCCTTTCTATTGGTTTCCCTATTCCTTCGTCATTAGTAGCATAAAAAAATTGAATTAATTTTCTTGGAGGAAAATATTCCCATATCAATTCTTGTTTTTTGTTTAGTTTTTCACGGATCTCTTTCAAATGGAATTTTCTTAATTCTAACATTTTTTCATTTATATAAGAAAAATCTTCTATATAAAAAGGTTCAGAATTAGAACCTCTTTTTAAAAAAAAGAAATTTGGTAAATGAATCTTGGTAGCTATTTTTTTTCCTTTAAGAAATTTTTTTAAAAAACTAGCAACTTTACAATAATATGGAAGCACATCTAATTCTCCTTTGTTATATAATATCCCTTTTTTAAACATTCTAATAAAATAAAAACTAACTATTAAAATCTTTTTAATTCTCTTATTTATAATTGAAAATAGTTAAATTTTTAACTAAATTTAATTTTAAAATAAAATGAAATCCTATACAGAGTATATAGAGATAATATCACAAGAAAAAAAAGAAATAATAAACATAACAGAAAAAGTTAAAAGTGCATTAAAAAATTCTGGAATTAAAGAGGGATTATGTCTTGTCAACAGTATGCATATAACCTCTTCTGTTTTTATAAATGACGAAGAAGAGGGATTAAAAAAGGATATCATGAGATGGTTAGAAAAAATAGCTCCTTCTAATCAAAATTATCTGCATCATCAAACTGGAGAAGATAATGCAGATGCACATTTAAAAAGATCTGTTATGGGAAGAGAAGTTGTTATAGCAATAACAAAAGGAAAATTAGATCTAGGGCCTTGGGAAGAAATTTTTTATGGTGAATTTGATGGAAAAAGATTAAAAAGAGTTATAGTAAAAATAATAGGAGAATAATCGAGATATGATCCCTACGAAAATAAAAGACAACGTATGGCAATTTTGTTTTCTAAATTTTGGTTCATGTGTATATTTGATAAAATTAAAAAATAAAAACATTTTAATAGACACTTCATCCAAAGATAATTCAGAAGATCTGTTAGGAGAGCTAAGTTATTTGAATATAAAACCTGAAGATATAAACTTTGTATTAATAACCCATCACCATGAAGATCACACAGGGAACTTAAGTTTGTTCAAAAATGCAAAAATATACGATTTCAAAAATATAAACGAATTTAAAATAAAAGATATAAAGCATTTAAAGACTCCTGGACATACTGCAGATTCCTTATGTTTTGTATATAAAGATATTCTATTTTCAGGAGATACATTGTTTTTGGATGGAGGTATAGGAAGAACAGACTTTCCAGATTCTAACATAAAAGATATGGAAAAATCTTTAAAAAAAATAAAAAAATTAAATTATAAAATTTTATGTCCAGGTCATATATAATTTTCTTTATACTTTCATGATCTGTGAATAAATCAATAAATTATTAAATTAATATTACTTTAACTAGGTATGGGTAAATTTAACAATCCTACTCAGATAATACTTGTTAGTTCAAGATACAAAAACAAAGATAACATAATGGCAGTTACATGGTGGACTAAAATATCTTTTCAACCAAATCTCTATTTGATATCAATAGGAAAATCTAGGTTTTCAAGATATTTAATAAAAAAAAGTAAATGTTTTGTAATAAATTTTATGCCTTATAAATCAAAAGAAAAAATTTTGTTCTGTGGTACGAGATCAGGAAAAAATATAGACAAATTTAAAGAATCTCATTTACACAAATTAGAAGGAGAAAAAATAAACTGCCCTGTGATAAAAGAATCTTTAGCATTTTTAGAATGTAAATTAAAAAAATCAATTGAAACAGGGGATCATACTTTGTTTATAGGAGAGGTTGTGAATGCAAAGTTTAAAAAAAGTGGTAAAAGAGCTTTTCAGTTAAGCAAAAAAAAGTTTACAACAACTAAATAGTTTAAAGTAACCTATTTTGTTATAATCTCTATTCCATCTCTATGTTGTAGTTTATAGTCTTTTCCAACAGCTTGTTTTGTTCTAACATTTATAGCTTTTATAAAATTTTTTCCTAGATCGCTATGTATAGAATAAGCAAAATCAAGAGCAGTTGAACCCTGGGGAAGCAAGAAACAATCTGGTAAAACATTCCCTTTGGAGTCAGAAAGTTTATGAACTCCTGCAGGAAAAACAGCTATGTAGTTAAGCAAATCAAAAACAACTTTATTCAAAACTTCTTGAACTCCTGTAGAACCATACACATCTAAAACATTTTTTTTAATACTTTCAAGTGCATTTTTTTGTCTTTCGTTTAAATCTTTAATTATTTTAAAATTTTTTTCACCAGGAATGTATTCGATTAAACCATGGTTAGATGCTTGCCTTAAAGCAAGTTCAGAGTCTGCGGAACATGGGACAACAACAAATTCAGGAAAATCTTTTTTAATGTTCTCTATATTTTTTTTTGCAGATGGTCTATCGCACTTGTTTGCTGCTATTATCATTGGTTTTGAAACATGCCTCATTTCATGACAAAAATTTCTTAATTGCTCATTAGTCCATTTTTCAGGATTTTCTGCATCATATTTTAATTTTAACAAAACTTTTTTTATATCTTCTTCATTAACTTTTAAACCTGAAAATTGTTTTGATATAGCTTTGTGCAACTCTTGTTTAGTTTGTTGAACTGATTTAACAAAACTTTTCCAGATTTTATTTAATATTCCTAAATACCATAAATCCAATTCATTCTCTAACATTGTTATATCTTTTCTAGGATCATAATTAACTGTTTCTTTTCCTGTTTCGTCTGTTTCCCCTGAAACATCAACTATGTGGATTAGAGCATCAGCTCCTGCTAGGTCATTCAAAAATTCGTTTCCGAGTCCTTTACCTTCTGAAGCTCCCTCAACCAAACCAGCGACATCCAACAAATCAACAGGAACGAATCTTTTAGAATTAATACAATATCCTTTGTTTGGGTTACATTTGACATTAAACTCTTTATCTATACAATCTATTTTTACATAACCTATTCCATGGTTTGGCTTTATTGTTGCAAAAGGGTAGGGAGCTATTAAAACATCTGCTAGAGTACAAGCTTTAAAAAAAGTAGATTTTCCACACGAGGGTTTTCCAACTAGTCCTATGAACATAATCTCAATGAGAAAACAAACTTTAAATAAATTTTTATTTGTTTTTTCTAAAATGTAAAAGTATAATCCAGATTAAAATAGAAATTATTAAAGATGCAAGAATAATCAAAAAGAAATTATAAATTATCTTAAAACTTTTTTTATCTTTTATAGATTCATTAATTAAAGTGTTAATTAAAGGAGCATTATAGCAAGTTGTTCTGTTTTCATAAGAAATGAAATCTTCAACACAGCTGTTTAGGTCCTTACAAAAAAGGTTTCTATAACCATTTTCACATTCTCCGTAAGAACAACTTAGGTTAGGAGTACAATTCGTCCTTCTAAAAACAAAAACTCCGCTACCTTGCTGAGTTGAGGATCCTCCTTGGGAAGAACAACTACCACAATCATTAGGACATGATGCACAGTCTTCGTTTCTATCACAGATAGAATTTCCACAGAAAACTTCAGCACCTTCTATTATTTCGTACGAGCTAAAACCAGGGACTTCGATTGTTAGGACACCAGAATTTTTATCATAACTTAAAATTGAACATTCAGAACATATCGAACCATCTTTCAGAACTTTAGGTTCAACATAATCTATATTATAAAATTCTAAGATAGCTTTTTTGTTGAATTCGTTGAAATCTGAAGTTTTTATTTCTATCTTTTTTTCTTTTATCTCAACAAGATTGTCTAATTTGATATTGTCAAAACATCCAGAATCGTTAGTGATTAGCAAATTCAAATTTTCTTTAAATTTTATTTTTCCTATATTAAACTTTTCAATAGTTAAATTAGAAACATTTTTTATATCTCCGTTAAACTTAACATCTCCGTTGGATATCTTTGGAGCTAGCCTATCTAAACTAACTTGTCTTATATCCTCTAAACATTTATCTTTTCCTATACTACATTTTATAGGATCATAATCCAAGACTCCGTCTCTATCAGAATCTCTACAATCTTTTATTAGTTCTAAACATTCATTGTTAGAAGAAAATACATACTTACATCCAGATAGAGTACAGTAATCTAAGGTACATTCATTGTTATCATTGCAATATTCTTTATTTTTGAAACATTCTGGTAAAATAGGTGTTTGGATATTAATGCAATTTGGAGAATTTATGCATCCTCTATCTTCACAATCTATTTTACCATCACAGTTGTTGTCTATATTATCATTGCAATAACTCCATTTTTCTTTAGGATTCCAGCCCTCTTTTATTTTAGGATTTATTAAGTTATTAGAATCATCACAATCTTCTTCATTGTATTTACATCCAGCAACATTTCCAGAATTTGGATAAGCACCAAAACCATCTTTGTCATTATCAGAACAGCTAAGATCTTCTAGTGAAGAAACCCAAACAGCATCTAGGAATACTTTGCTATTAGAAAAATTATTAAAAATTTCTATTGTCAGGTTTCCGCTTTCTATTTTGTAATCTCCGATATCTTCCCACATAACACTATCAAATTCTAAATCATCTGGGTATTTTGATTGATCAATTTCAACAGTGTATTTTAGATTTTCTCCGTCGTATATTTTTATTGGGAGATTTGTAACTGCCCAGCCAGTAGGAATCCAAGTTAAATAAATTTTATAATAACCGTTCGGAACTTTAAATTTGTATCTTCCTCCTCCACCTATGTTTGCGCGTCTAGCATCTCCTTTATAACCACCAGAATTCTCAAACCAGCTACCTCCGTATTCTTCATATCCTAGATCACCATTATCAATAATCTGGCCTCTGAATTGTTTAGGACCAATTAAACCAACAGCATCCGCTATTATTCTGCCACTTTTTCCTCCATTATTAACTTCTACTTTTAATTTTCCATCTTCTATTAAAAAGCTACCCCATTTATACCAAGAAGCGTTTTTATAAGATAAACTAGAAGGACTTTCTTTTTGACTTATGGATCTATAAAAAGATTCACCACCTCTATAAAGATAATAATTTACACTTCCTAAATTATTTAGACTACTTCCAGACCAGCTAATAAAAACATCATAAACACCATAACTTAAATTGTTGAATTCCCAAATAGCTTTACTCAAAACATGGCCGCTTCTTGGATCAAGAGCAGTTTGTATTCTTCTATCTCCATTGTAAGAATTAGAAGATTTTTCAGGTACCCAGTTCGCAGTTGTTTCAAAACCAGGGTCTTTGTTATCAACATACCAAACTTCACCACTATTTTTATTTTCTAATCTAAGAGCATCTGCAATAACTAAAGTTCTTCCAGTTACAACCCAAGGACCTTCACTAGTAACCTGTAATTTAAAAATACCACTTTTAATTTCATAAGTCCCAAGTTTTTGCCATGGGGTATTTCCTTCTGTTATTCCAACAGGAGCTATTTGTTGGTTTATTCTTATTGTATCTAATTTTTTATCATTATCAAAAATTGAATATGGTGCAGCTGTAGTTCTGCTCCAACTCGGAGCCCAGGTTGTATAAACATCGTACTGTCCAGGTGGCAAATCCCTAACTGTCCATGTAGCTCTACTAATTGGTTCTAAACCATTACTGTCAGAACTTACATGGAATCTGTAATCTTCACCATAACCAACATAACTTCCTTGAACACTTCCATTTCCCCATAAATCAAATTCAGAATATCCAGGATCACCATCATCTATTATTATGTTTAAACTTTCAATTGATATTTTAACAGTTGCAATATTAGAATCTAAAGAACCATCGTTTACTTTATATCTAAAACTATCTATTCCATTAAATCCTGGATTTGGTGTATAGACAAAAGTGCCATCTTGGTTCAATGATAAAACTCCATTAGAAGGAGCTTCAACAAGAATAAATTTTAAAGGATCTCCATCTATATCAATATCATTAAACCACAGAGGTTTATAAGCTCCTGTTGCCCATCTATTTGTAACATTCAAAGTTTCTCCTTCTGGAACTAAGTATTCATCATTATTAGCAACAGGCTGATGGTTGTGTGGAAAATTAAGAGAATCTATTGGAATTATAGAATTTTGACTTTCATCTATTAAATAGAAAGAACCTCCTTCTTCTGATTTTGGAACTCTTATCTCTTTATAATCAGGAATAATTATACTTACATTTTCTCTTGTACCAAGAGGAGCATGAGTATACAAAAGCCATTGCCTATTTGGAGATTCTCCTATAACCAAAGCTAAAGAATAAACATTAACTACACTTCCGCAATTACCCCAGCTTAGTCCTTGGTTTGCATCAGAATCTAAAATAAAAAAATTGTCTTTATCTGAGTACTGTTGTTCAGTTAAGCAGCTAGATTTTTTATTAGGAACAAGTTTTCCTTCTTTGTAAAATCTATTTAGAACAGGTATATAATAAATTCTATCAACAGAGTTTAATAGGATGTTGAAAAATAATCCATAAATTCCGTTACGAGGAGTTGACCAACTTCTCCATTCTCTGAAAGTGTCTGGTTTCGATTCCCATAAAACGAATTGTGTTGTTCCGCGATAACGCTCTGGTGTAAATGTTTGTTTTTCAATTTCTAGACCTTGAACAGCACTAAAATCACCATAAGATGTTAAAATTTCGCAATGAAAATTTGGATTTAAATTTCTTTTTGTTTCTTCGCATCCGAGTCTTAAGTTTCCAGCTTCAACTTGAGGACCCATAACTAAATAATCTCTATCTCCCATGTATCTTAAGGTATAAGAAGATGCTGAAATTCCTCCCCAACCTTGCTCAGATTTTTGAATTACTTCACTTGCATGTCTAAAATAACCTTTATAAGGAACATCCTTTAAATTTCTTTTCCAATTTTCTGAGATTAAAGCATCTCTGAACCCTCTGAATCTTGCTTCGTATTTTTCTTTCCAAGCATTTTTTTTGATTTGATCCATAAAATCTTGGTCTTTATATCTAGAATCGTTTCCGTACTTGTCAATGTATTGCTTACTGTTTAACAAATCATCATTTAAAGAAGGTTCATGGTTATCTAAAAGTATAACTAAAGGAGGATCAGGATAAATTTCTTGGAATTTTTTTAGCCATGGTTGGCTACCCATTTCGTATCCTATCTGATACCATAGCTCAGTAGGTTCTAAAACTCCCAACTGATTTGTAACAAATGTTCCGTCTAATTTCTGATAACAAGGATTTTGACCTTCTGGTCTTGAACACCATCCTCTATCAATCATCCGCATCTCGAACTGATTTTGTTTAAAAGATATTGGTAGTTTATTTCTGGATACAAATTCTAAAGGTTTTTCATTCCTTCCTTTTATAGAATCCCAACTTTCGTTTCCTTCATAAAAAATAAACCAAGGCATTATAACATGTCCTGAGGATATTAAGCTATTAATTTGCCAATCTTGATCAAAGGTATTAGCATTCCAGCTTCCTGCTAAAGGGAGCTTCTCATTTAAAGAATTTTTTATTAGATTAACAGTACTTTCACTAACATCATCTTTTCCTGATAAAAAAATTTTTTCTTTAGATTCTAAGTATAAAGATAGAAAAAAATCCCTTTCAAAAATATACATAAATAAAAATAAAAAAAATAAAAATAAAAATAAAAAAATTTTATAACTCCCCTTTTTCATTATAGAAAATATAAAAAATAAAGGTTTTTATTTTTTACTATTAAAATCTGTTAATTAAATAACATAATAAAATTTTAAAGTTTAAATAAATTAAAATAGAGAACAAGCTATGTTAAACTTTTAGTTGTTATATCTTAAAATAACATCTTAATTTAATAAACTTTAAAAATAATAAATTCTTTTTAAAAATACGAGCCTGTAGCTCAGTCTGGTTAGAGCACCGCTCTTATAAGAGTAAGTTTCGTTAGAAACTTATTTTCTAGCGTGTCTATGCTAAGAAAGGCGGGGGTCCCAAGTTCAAATCTTGGCAGGCTCATTTTTTAATTCAGAATTTCAAAAATAAAAATGAAAGAAATTAGTTTTAAAAAAATTAAAAGAGATGAAATAGACTATGCTTTTTTAGCTACTTTTTTAATGATTATAGGCTGTTTGATTGTATTAATTTCTAAAAAAAGAACAAATTATGTTATGTATTATTTAAAACATAGCTTAGTTATATTTATGATAGGAGTAATAATCGGTTTGTCAAAAGATTTAATTAACAAAATTCCATTAGGAAATTTAATAAACATTATTTTAATTATAATATTTGCTTTTCTATGGTCTCTAAGTTGGATGTATTCTTTAACAGGAAAGAAAAAAAATATACCTTTGATAACAGATTTGGTATTTAGAATATTCAATTAGGAAATTTTTGAAACAGTATAAAATATTTTAACTTTCATTTAAATAAAGTTTATCTAAAAGATCTGAAAGTTCTAATTTTAGATTCTGAACTATTTCTTTGTTTAAAAACCTGTTTTTAAATTCATCATCTTTGCTAAAAACAAATGGTTCAGTGCAATCAGATTTCATTCTTTCGTAATAATAAAAAATAACAGGGTTATTAAAAAAGGAATCTATGAATTTGTTATTTTCAGAATCATCAAACAACAAATAAGGCAATCTCTTAAAGAATCTAAAAAAATCAGTGTCTGCTGAAATTAAAACAGAGCTCTTTTGTTTGAATATGGATAAACCATAAAGTACAGATACGACTCTTTCATCAGTGTAATTGTTAGGATTGTTTTTTAAAGGGATTCTATAAAAAACTTTTGTTGTTTTGGATTTAAAATTTAACCTATTAGAAATTTTTTTTATTATATCGAACAAAATCTCGAATTTTTCATCATTAAAATGAATTTCTTTTCTTTTTGAAAGATTATATACATCAAAAGCTCTTTCTTGTATTTCTTCTAATAATCTTTTTTTAGATGAATCATGAGATTCCCTTTTAAAAACAGTACGTTTTTTTTGAGGTTTAAAAACATGGATATCTGATAAATAACTTAATTTTTTTGATACAAGAGTAGTGTAATCTCTAATTTCTTTTGTTATTTCAGGGATTGTTATAGAATGTTCATGCTCTAAAATTTCTAAAAAATTATATAAATTGTTAAGTTCTGATTCTAAGAAAGGTTTTTTTAAATAATCTAAACTATTTTTTTCATGGATCTCTTCTGAAAAACCAATATATTCAAAACAATGATTTTTGATACTCCAATCTACTAAAACTCTTTCATTAGAATTTAAAATTTCCCTAATTTTTTCCATTGGTGAAAAAAATAAATCTGGTTTAAAAAATTTTTTAAACTCTATTAATATCAATCAATAATTCTAAATGTAAAAAATTAAATCAAACCTAAAATTTAAAAACTATTTACTTTTAATTTAATAATCTATAATAAGCCCCTGTGGTGTAGTGGCCAAGCACTCAGCCCTTTCAAGGCTGCAACCCGAGTTCGAATCTCGGCAGGGGCATTTTAGTTTAACTAAATTTCATTATATTCATGCACTAAGAATAATAATTTATTAGTAGTCTTCTAAAAAGAGATAAAGTATGAAGATTCTTAATGAATTGATAGATAATCTAGAGTTCGTATTTAGATCATTCCTGCTGCTTTTTTCCACATTTCTTCTCTTCCTTTTGCTATCCATAATCCTTTTATTAAAGGATTTTCAATTATATCATCACCTGAACTAAACCTTTTATCTTCACTTACAACATACTTTCCTGATGTTCTTTTCATCAAAATTCTAAAATAATTCTTATCATCTTTTTTATTTATAACTTTGTTTACATAATAAGATTCTTCATAGGGTATCCTATCTAAATAGGTCCTTGGACCATTAAATTCAAATTTTTTCTTTCCAGAAATTAAAACAAGAGAACTACCTCCGAGTTTTATTTCATCAAAATTCTTTAAAGGATAAAAACCTATTTTTTCTCCGTTTATATCAGCATTGTATCCTTCAAGAAAAATATATTGGCCAGAATCTTTTTGTATTGGATAAATAACAGCTGCTGTAATTCCTGATTTAGATTCTAGCTCTTCAGTTGGTTGAAAATTTCCAGGAGCTGGATTTAAAAATAGCTTAGTTGGAGGATTTTGCGGAGTACTTGCAGCAGCAACTTTATCAAAAACAAAAATAGAATTTCCAGTTTCAACATTTGTTAATCCTTTTCCTAATTTAAGATATGCAGGATTGTTTAAATCATTTTGCGCAAAAGTTAATTCGTTATTTCTACCAGGATTTACAACAGCTATCCCCCCATTATCTACTTTTATTTCTTCTTCATTATTGCTAGGTTTATAATTACCATTCCCTCCTGCAAATAAAACATCCCTTGGTTCTTCCAATCCTCTATTTGCTTTATTTTTAAGGGATTCTAGAAGAGGGCCGAGCAAAGAAGAAACAAGGCCTGCTAATTGCTGTGCAACTTGCAAACTTTGTTCAGCACTTCCTCCACCAGCTCCTCCTTCACCTCCACCACCTGAACCTCCGCTTCCTCCTGGACCTCCACAACTACCATCTGCGCATCCAGGAGCTTCAACAGGACTTCTTTGCAAATTAGTAGGAATATTACAATTTAAACCTTTAAAAAGTAAAGGTCCTTCATTCTTAGATAGATCTAATTTAATATTCCTATTTTCGTAACTAAGGGTTACTATATTTTTATTAAAATGAATACTTTTCACTCCCTTTAAGTTTTCTTCTGTAAAAATTATCTTATTTCCATTCCCATCATCATAAGAGAATGCTTCCCCTTTTTTAGAAAATGTAACTCTATATAACTCATTACCACCACCTTTTATTTTGAAATTTTTTAGGTATTCTTGAGCAAACTCTCCTCTCTGATCAAGGGTTAAATATTCTTGGTGTTTAAGGACAAATTCGGGATTTAAAAGGAGTTGTTCTTTAGATGCTAGATTCCCGGCCCCAGGATCAGTTGTAAGACCTTCTTTAGGATCATAATAAATTCCTTGACCGTTATAATAATTAATTTTAAGAAAATCTAAATTTATTCCTTCTGGATCTGATTGAATAAGTGAACAAGGTCCTGTTGAAGCTAAAGAAAATTTTATTGAAAAAACTACAAAAACAAATAGAATTATTATAAAAGGATTTTTTTTATTAAACATTTTTTCGTTATTTAATTTTTTAATTTCCATTTTATAAATTTTGTTATATTTTAATTTTAGATTTTAATATTTGTTTAAAAATTCAAACATGTAGGGCTTTGATGATGTATAATTTTCTGAGATTATAACTAAAACATCTGATTTGTCCTTTGGATAATTCAAAAAATCAACATACAAATTTTTTTCTTTTATTAATGAACTTACACAATTCACACAAACCATTTTTTCATTTTCTTTATGGGACTTGGTTATAAAATCAGCTACTTCTATTATATCGTATAAAGAAGAGTTGTAGACAACAGGATAATCTTTTAATTCTATTTTAACAATTTTATCTCCTTTTATTATAGATAAAGGCATATCTATATTAAAAACTGTTTTTCCTCTCAAAATAGAAGTTTTAGTTTTTATGTTTTCGTATTTCAGTTCAACATCTTTAAAATAGATTTGGTTTAAGCATTCAGGAACTTTGTCATCGAGATAATTTGAAAGTTCGTTTTCAATTACAGATTTATTAGGCATTAAAAACTCTCCTTTATAATAATAGTAAGGAATAAAAGTCCAGCCCAAATCAGAGTATTTTTCTGGTTTTTTATAATAACCTCCTTGTATACCTATTTTTTCTAAAGCAGAAGCTGTTTCATGTTTCATACATTCTGAGACTGAACTTTTTATAGCATCTGTCTCTGATTTAAAACCTAATCTACTAAGAAAACTTGTTTTTATTATATCCTCTTTTTTTGATTGATTAAGATAGATAAAAAAAACTGCAGAAATAAATAAAAATATTCCTATAATTACAAAAACAGAAATTTGGGATTTCCTCATTTTCTCTTTTTATATCTAAAATTTATAACTATTTAAATATAACTGATATTATCGTGAATTTAAAATATTTTGAAACGAATCTTTTCTTATATCTAAGATTCTTTCTTGAAAAATAATCAAAAATTTAAAAGTTAAAAAAGTAGAAGAGCGAGTTTTTATAATGATTTAGTTTGCGAATAGCGTAAGTTAAATTTAAAAAAAGTTTTTTCTTATAAAATATATGAAATTTAAGTATGTTAAAATTTTAATTGTTTTTTTAATTGTTTTAATAGTAGTATTTTTTGTGAAAGAACAATTTCTGAAAAAAGGTTCAAACAAATCTTTAAGCTTTAATGACAAAAATTCAGGTGGAAATATAAAACAAGTTCAAGTTCCAATTACAAAAGAGAACTTGGCTTATTATCTTAAATCACAGAAAATAATTCAAGATTTACCAAGGAGTGCTAATTTGGAATTAATTTTGTATAATTATGATAAAGGTTATAGAGAATTAGAAGAGAGTTATTCTATAACTAAAGGAGATGTTAAAAAAGGAAGTTCAGAAGATCCTGATATGATAATATATCTTTCATCCAAATACATAGACTATTTTAGTTCAGAAGATTTTTGTTCTGTTATTAAAAAAGCTAAATTAAATGGAGATGTAGGTTATGATATTAGAAGAAGTCAAACTATACTTCTGTTTAAGTATGGAAAAATGTTAAATTATAAAGATTGTTTTGGTTAATAGTTTTTTTATTTAATATCGGTCTCCTTTGATTAATTATAAATTTGAATAAAAAGTTTGTAAAAATAAAATTAAGCTATATCAAAACTTATTGTTTTTTGATCTTTGTTTCCAGCTTTATCCATAACTTCTACTAAAATGTCATGATGTCCACTTTTAAATACTATTTTTTTAATGCATTGATTATTTTTATTAAGTCTTGTACACAAAATTTTCTCTCTTCCATCTTCATAATAATAAACTTTGTCCAAGTTGCTCTCAGTTATATTTATTACTAGATTAACATATCTTTTATCTATACTAAAATTAAGATTATTTATAACTGGATTTGTTTTATCCACATAAACTTTAGTTTGTTTAGACAAAACTTCATTATCGACTATGTCCTTTATACTAAACCAATAAACAATTTCCCTTCCATCATAAGGGCTTAGATCAACATTAACAGAACATTGTTTTTTAATACCAGATTCACAACCTACTAGCTCTTTTTTTAAAATAGAGCCTTCAGTTCCATAATTCAATTCTATTTTTTTGATATTCTCTTCATCATAAGAAATATTGAACTCTCCATTCGCATATTTTTTATTCAATGGATAAGTTTTTATTATTCTTGGTTTTTTGTTATCAATAAAAAAGCTTATTGTTTTTTCTTTTATTTCAAGTCCTTTTACAGCTCTTATAGTTATATTATTAAATCCTTCTTTAAAAGTAATAGATTTTTTATATTCATTACAATTAGGACATAAGTTTATTTGTTTTCTGTTAACATTATCTATCAAGTCTATTTTTGATATTTTGTTAGTTATTATGTCCATGAAAAAACTCTGTTTTGTAAAAAATCCTCCGTCTTGAAATGGAAAATTAGCTTCTAAAGTTAAGGGAGTATTTTGCTGCGATCCTCCAGAATTACAAAGACTAGAACCATAACATTTATTCCACGATGAATACCATCCCCTTGAATCTACGCAAACTTGACACGAAGTATGTTCACAAACAAAATAATCATTTGTTGTTATGTGTATTTTTTCATTTTTAGACATTTTTAACCAACAATAATTTTCTGCTATTACTAAGCTAATAAAAGCAAAGCTAAATAAGATAACTAAAGTTCCGATAATTTTTATTTTGTTTTTCATTTTTTTGATTTTCTATGTTTAGTTTATGATGATTTTATGATTATGATTTTCTAAATTTATACATTATAAAATAAATAAAAAAAACAAAAAACACAATATTTAGATTGCTTCTCCCCAGAAGTATATCTGGCCTTCTGAAAAGTCTCCATTGCATGGCTCTGGCATACTTAACTTGAAAGTTATTGCCATCTCGCTTCCAGGAGCTAATGCATTACCATTGTTCCAGTCTTGTTCTACAGTACTTGAACTTGGTGATGCTCCTCTAGGAGCGCCATTCCATCTTATTATTCTTTTCGCACCAGATATATCTGTACTGTAAGGTATTGATACATAACCCTGAGCATCAGAATCAACCTTTCCTTTTGTTGAGAATGCTCCGTTAGTTGCATAATATCTGAAGTTTGTCAATGCTAACTGATTTGTAGTAGGACATCTTGCTCCACTTGAACTAGGATCGTAGAAGTCTGTTCCAGATATAAACATGTTCAAAATAACACCTGAACCAGCTTCAGCATCGTTTCCTACTAATAGTGTTTGTGAATAACTGTCTGTTCCTGGCATTACATCATCGAATTCTATGTTACCATCAATGCTTAAAGCAATTGTTGGGTTCAAGAACCAATACTCGTTCTCTTTCATTATTCCACTTAAACCGCTAAGGTCCTTTGCTTCAACAGTTAAGAAATATTCTCCATGCATTGATTCTGGTGTTTCAACAGTTAACTTGCAGTCATAATATGCCATGACATCAGGATTAAAGTCTGTCAAATTAAGCTGATCTATTTTTGCATTACAGCTTTCATTTATTTTTCCCCTGTATGGATCAGGTATTCTTTTACACTCTACTTCTACATCGTTACCTTCACCTTGTGATGGTCCTAATGTACCAACAACTTCAGTTACTTCTTCTATTTTGTTTTTATCCATAACTAAAATCTTCCAGTGTATAGACTCTCCTTCAAAAGCATAATTGTGTTTTCTTTCTGCTAATGAAAGACCATTTTGACCGTTTTGAAGGTTATCATCTGTTAAAACTCTGTCATCGCACATCCAAACTCTTGGTGCGAATTTCTGCGTGTTAACTGTTATTCCAATACCCTGACCAACATCAGTAGCAATAATTACTGGCATAACTAAAACCATAGCCAATGCAAATGTCACTAATAAATTTTTCATTTTAATTTAGACCTCCTTTCAATGATTTAACATCTAAACCATCTAAATAGAGATGAATTCGATTTAGATGAGAATAATCTTCTGAAATTTCTTTGATGTAAATTTTGTTTATCATTTTTTCACTCTTTAATTAAAACATTTTAGAATAAACAACTTAACTTATTTATAAACAATTCTGTATTTAGAAGTATATTTTTTTATTTTAGGTGTATCAATCTATATTTTAACAAATACAAAATTTGTTTTCACTTAAAATAAATAAATATTTTATAATAAATTCTTGGAGTAGATTAAAGAATTTTCGTGTCTATCTAAAATAATTTAGCTTTTGGCTCGTTTCTTTTTAAAAAATCTTCTATGAACTTTTTGTTTTTATCGCTATCTGCAACTCTTTTCAATTCAAAAGCTTCAATTTCTCCAAAACTCTTTTTTTCTGTTTTTGTTTCAGAAATAGTTTTTTCATGTGCTTCTTTTGTTAAAAGAATTTGTTCTTTAGAAGCGAGATCTGCTAATTTTTTTGCATCTATAATTGAATTTCCTAAAGCTGTAAAAATAAGTTTGTTTTCTCTTATCTCGTTTAATATTTCTCCAGAATTTATCCCAATTCCAAATTCTATTTTGTCTTTAAACTTATCGTTATGGCTTTTTAAACTAATTAAGATTTTTTCAGCAACTTTTACAGCATCTATTTCATTTCTAAAAGTTTTAGTTACCAAAGGGCTAAATATAGCTATAACAAAATCTCCGTGTTCATAAACACAGCCTTTTTTTTCATAAATTGGGTCTAAAGAATTTTCTAAAACTATCTTTAAATCTTTATTTATTTTATTTTTAATTTTTAAAGCAAGAACCGCAACTCTAGACTTTGATCCTGTTAAAACCATGCCTGCCTCTGCTTCTGTAGGAGAAACCAATCTTTTAGGCAGAACAAGAGAAAGTTTTTTTGTTTCTTTAATTCCTTTTTCTTCAACACCTTTTTCTTTATTGAGATTATCTAATTTGAGGTATTTCTTTTCTTCGGATTTTTCAATTGGATATGCAACAGATTTCCTTTTCCTAACATTTACAAAAAATAAAATGCTTCCTGACAACAAAACTATTATTAAAAAAATCCAGATTATGGGATTTATTTTTTCAATAACTGTTCTTTCTTTATCTTCACTTACTCCTATAACAGAACCTGTTAACAAAACTCCTCCTTGTTTTAATTCATTTTCTCCATCACTTACACGAACATCGTAACTACCTTCTGTTCCAGTTAATTTAAACTCTTTAGTTTCACCCAAATCAAGATCAACTTTTTTAACGAACGGCTTTCCATTTAATTCTATCTGAACATCTTTTTTGTATCTTATATTCCCTATATTTTTGATTATTAAAGTGCTGTTTAGTAATTCAAAAGAAGCAATCGCTTTTTCATTCAAATAAAAACTTTTAGATAAATTTAAATCTCCGCTTGAAATCTTTATCGTGTAATAACCGCTGTGTTGGTTAGTTGGGATTTTGTATTCTACTGTTTCTTCTGATTGGACAACTTTCTCAAAAATTCTATTTAAGTTTTCGTCTGTTATTATTATAGAAAGTTGGTCGTGAATAATCCCTCCTGTTTGATCCAACAATACTGGTTTAATTATTAAGCTTTCTCCTGGATTAAAATTGTTTTTATTTAAACTTATATCTATGCTTGTTAAAACTTGAGATACTTTTAAATTGATAATAGCAGAACCTTCGTTAGTTTTTTCACCTGAACTGGTTTTTTCATAAGCTTTTAAATTAATTTTGTAATCTCCTGCTGCTATATTTTTTGGTAAAGGAAAATCAATTGAGAATTCTCCATTTCTTACTTTTTCATGAAAAACACCGTTTTCAGTGTTTGAACTTAAATTTTGATCTGTAAGATTGTTACTCATTAAACTTAGAAGAGGGAAATCCACCTCTATTTCCCCTTCGCTTCCAGCTCCATTTAATCTTTTAACGAATCCTTTTATGTTTATAGTTTCACCAGGTTTAGCAAAAATAGATTCTGTAACTAAAGATATTGTTAGTTCATTAGAAATTTTGAAATCAGGATAACTTCTCTCGGATTCTCCGTAATATTCGCCTGAAAAATAGCAATCTCCTCTTAGATCTCCAATCCAATAAGAATTCAATGGAATTTTTATATTAGTTATTGGAGGTCCATTAAAAACCTCTTTAGAATTGCCATTACAAAAAAGTTTTAATTTAAAAGGACCTTCTTTGATAGGCTCTATGTTTATATCGACACTAACTATATCTCCTAAGTTATAAGGACCAGATATTTGTGAAAAATATATTCCTGCAGAAACAACTGAGAGTAGCATAAAGTATAGATACAAAATAAAAACTCTTTTTTTCATAATCATTTAAATATAGGATGATATTTAAAGTTTTTTATTATTTGTTTCTTGCATCAATGTAAAAGTATAATTACATAGTATAGAAGAATATGAATATTCTTGAGGAAAATGTTTCAGCAGACTAGATTATTTTTATTATACCAACTAACTAGAAATAGAATACCTATAAGAAATGCTGGGATATCTATTATCAATGATGCAAAAAAAGATATATACCAAGGTTCGACATCTGCTCTTATAAGTGAGAATATCATGTGAGCTATACCAGCAATAATGAAAGTAATTCCTCCAACAATTTCATATTTCCAGGATATCCAAATTACTACAGCTAGTATTATTGAAGGAATGTTATGTATAAATAAAGCAATCAAGGTTTGCCAAAATCCAAAATTTTCTTCAAAAACATCAGCTGAGAATATTGTTAAAAATAAAACAAGCAGAATTGATAAAATCCTAGGTAACCAAACTATAAATTTTTTGATCTTTTTCATATTTAAAACTTAGTAATCTATTTATTTAAACCTACCTTTTAAAAAATTTGTGAGATTATCTTGGTTAAATCTGCAATAAGAATCTTTAAATATATTCTATTTTTAATATAAAAATGAATGAAGATTATTTAATAACTCCTTGGGAAGTTAAAGGAGAAATAGATTATAGAAGATTAATAGAAAATTTTGGGCTTTCGATTTTTAAGAAACTTCCAGAAGAATTCTATAAAGAAATTCTTTTTAGAAGGAAGATAATTTTTGCCCATAGAGACATAGAGAGAATTTTCAATGCAATTAAAAACAAAGAAAAATTTGTAATGATGACAGGCCTAATGCCAACGGGAAAGTTTCATTTGGGTCATACCCTAATAGTAAAACAGATGATCTTTTATCAGAAATTAGGAGCTAAAATATACATTGCTGTAGCAGATTTAGAAGCTTATAATACAAGAAAACAATCCTTGGAAAAAAGCAGAAAAATAGCAGAAGAATACATAGCTAATTATTTTGCTTTAGGGTTAAAAGAAGAAAATTGTGATATATACTTTCAATCAAAAAGAAGCAAAGATTCAAAAAAATCCAATGCATATTACAGCTTACAAAATCTTTTTGCAAGATATGTAAGTTTCAATGAACTAAAATCTGTTTATGGAGAGATAACTCCTGGAAAAATATTATCTTCCTTATTACAAGCATCTGATATGATTCATCCACAGTTACCAGAATTCGAAGGTCAATGTCCTGTCGTTATTCCAGTTGGAATTGATCAAGATCCTCATTTGAGAGTAGCAAGAGACATAATCCAAAAAATTAAAAATCCTAAATTTATTCAGATAAGCTCTACTTATAATCTTTTTTTGCCTGGTTTAAAAGGAGGAAAAATGTCTGCTTCTGATCCTTACTCTTATATTTCTTTAGATGACTCTGAAAAAGTAATAGAAGAAAAAATTTACAAACATGCATTTTCTGGAGGAAAGCCAACTGCAGAGGAACAAAGAAAATTTGGAGGAGATCCGGATATAGACGTATGTTTTCAATATTTAAGAATGTTATTAGAAGAAAACGATGAGAAACTAGAAGAAATATTTAAAGACTACAAATCAGGAAAAATGTTAACAAGGGAACTAAAAGATTATACAATAAAGAAAATAAAATTTTTTTTAACAGAGCACAGAAAAAAAATAAAAGATGCAAAAAAAATAGCCAAAAAATTTATATAGAATTATGGTCGTTGTTTTTGTCTGGTTCTTTTAAAAACTCATCGAAACTATCTTCGTCTTCATCTTTAGAGAAACCTATGGAACTTCCGTCTTTAAATTTTATTTTTATGAAAACTGACTTAACCTCTGGATACGAGTAAATGGATTTTCCAAAATTGGAGACTAGTTTTCTGCTAACTTTAGAATCAAATTTTTCAATTTTTATAATTTTCATCATAAACCTCCTTTATATTGTTATAGAATCCTAATTTAAATATAATTTTATAATATAAAATATCTTACAAAGAACATATAACCACTTCTTTTTTTATTTGGTTGTTAAGCTCTTTTATACAACTCTCCGTTGATATAAACCAATTGATATAATGGAACTAGTTAATCCTCAACACCAAGTTTTTATATTAATTTTGTTTTTTTAATAATGAACAAAAAAACAAAAAATTAACAATTAACATAATTAGTTTTATAATAGGGATTTTTATTTTAATTAACTCCAGATTTAATATAACAGCCGCATTAATTGGAGTTTATGTTTTGAAAAATTATTTTTTAAATTTATTTTTAGGAATATTTTTATAATACTAAGCATTTCAGTTTTAAGAAATATATTAACAAAACCATCAAAATTAGAAAAAATTAGTTTAACTAGTTCAATTAAAAAACATCCACAACTTCTGAAATTAACTCAAGAGGCTGTAAGAAATAAAACAGTAGAGAAAGAGTTAAACCATCTTATAAGAGAGTTAAGCAGAGGAAATTTCTTGATTATCTCTTGTTTTTAATCTAACTTCATAACTTCTTCTCTAGGATTAAACTTTTCAGAGCTGTTCCAACTAATCCTAAAACTATAATTCTTGTATTTGTCTTTTTCCATATATTTTTGAAAAAAGAGTCTTATTTAAGCTTTTTTTTACTATTTAAAAGTTAATTTATTTTTTAAAAATGTGTTAAACTTTTAAAAATTTGTTAAATTAAAAGTTTATGGAGAATTATTTAGGAAACATTTCAAGGTTTAAAACAAGATTTTTAAACTAACTAAATTTATTCTATATATGAAAATATTATCTTTGCATTGCGATTATATAAAATTTAAACCAACAAAAAAAGCAATTTCTTTTCCCGAAAAATTAGAAAAAAAGGAAGAAATAAATGTTAAAGAACCATTAGTGATTTTTGTTTCAGTTGAAAAACAAGATGAAAGTAATCCCAATATCTATGAATTGTTAACTAAGGAAATAAATGATATAGCGAATAAAGTTGGTTCAAAAAAAATAGTTCTATATCCTTATGCGCATTTATCATCTTCTCTATCAAAACCAGAATTTGCATTAGAAATCTTAAAAAAAACAGAACAAGAACTTAAAAAACAATTTCCTGAGGTAACAAGAGCTCCATTTGGTTATTATAAAGAGTTCGAATTAAAATGTAAAGGACATCCATTAGCAGAATTATCAAGGGAGATAGGTTATGAAAAAACTCATGAAGAAAAAGAGAGTTTAAAAAAAATTTCATCTGAGGAAATTTTTGATTATAAAAAACTTTTAAAAGAAATTTCAAAGTCTAAATTAGATACTTCAAAATTAAAAGAAAACGATCATAGAATAATAGGGAAACAGATGGATCTTTTTTCATTCTCAGACTTAGCTCCAGGAATGGTTTTCTGGCACAACGATGGACTCATAATAAGAAACAAGTTAATAGAGTATATGAGAGAAGAACAAGACAAAGAAGGTTACAAAGAAATACAAACTCCGCAGATAATAGACAAGAGATTATGGCAAATATCTGGTCACTGGGAAAAATATAAAGAAAATATTTTTTTGACAGAATACGAAGGAAAAACTTTTGCAGTAAAACCAATGAGTTGTCCTGGAGGAATTCTTGTTTACAAAAATTCAAAAAAATCTTACAGAGATCTTCCTTTAAGAGTAGCTGAAATGGGGATAGTTCACAGAAAAGAATTAACAGGAGTTGTAGGAGGATTGTTCAGAGTAACACAAATAACTCAGGATGATGGCCACATATTTTGTACAGAATCGCAATTAGAAAACGAAATAATTAACATAATAGAGCTAATAAAAAGAGTTTATTCAACATTTAAAATAGTTATAGACCATGTAGAGTTATCAACCAGGCCTCAAAACAGAATTGGGAGTGAAGAGATTTGGGACAAAGCAGAAAAAAACTTAGAGAGTGCTCTTAAAAAATCCAAACTTTCTTATAAAATAAACAAAGGTGAGGGTGCTTTTTATGGTCCTAAAATCGATTTTCATATTAATGATTCTTTAGGAAGAACCTGGCAATGTTCAACAATTCAATTAGATTTTTCTATGCCAGAAAGATTCGATCTAACTTATACAACAGAGAATAACGAAGAAAAAAGGCCTGTAATGATCCACAGGGCAATCTATGGTTCTGTAGAAAGATTCATAGGAATACTACTAGAAAAAACAAACGGCAGACTTCCTTTATGGTTAGCTCCTAAGCAAATAAGAATAATAAATTTTACAGATAGAAATAACGAAGCATGTATAAAATTATTTTCAGAATTAAAAAACATGAGGTTCAGAGTTGATTTAGATTTATCAAGCGAACCCTTAAATGGAAAAATAAAAAAAGCAGAATTGTTAAAAATACCTTACATAATAACAATAGGAGACAAAGAAGAAAAAGATTTGACTCTTGCTGTTAGAAAAAAAGGTAAAATATATAACATTAAAAAAGAAGAATTAATAGAAATGTTAAACAAAGAAGTAAGAAACAAAGAGGTAACTTAAAAATGAATTTTCAACAGACTTTCAAAGAAATAACATCCTCTCAAATTTTCAAAGATTTTATTAAAAAAAATAAGAATGCAAAATTATACGAAGGTTTTTTTATAATTGACTTTTTTGGCAATGATAACAAAAAAAGTTTAAATTATAGGGTTAATAACGAAATATTCACTTTTTCTTTAAACGATTTTGGTAAAGTCGTTATGGAAAAAGATAAATTAATTAAAGAGGATTCGTATTTTGAAGAAATAGATCCAATAATAAACTATGATATAGAAGACATAGAAAATATAGTTAAAATAAAAACATCTGATGAAGGAATAAAATCAAAATTTAACAAGATTATAGCTGTTCTACAAAATTTTAAAAATCAACAGCTATGGAACTTAACTTGTATGCTGGATGGTTTAATAATACTCCATATAATAATTGATTCAAAAAGCGGAGAATTAAAAAAATTTGAAAGAAAATCTTTTATGGATCTGGTGAGAAAAAAATAAATATAACCTCTTACTGGATTTTTATTCCTTCATCAATTTTACTAATATTAAATTCGGAAAATCCAAAGATTTTTTAACTGAAATTTCTTATTAATAAAATGGAAGAAATAAATGATATCATAAATAAAATAAGTCCTTTTTATAAAAAAAAGAAAGGTCCATCTATAGAATACAACTTAGGTTATGATTCTCCAACTGAAACATTGGAACCTGTTTATTTCTGGATTTTAGATTTTATGAACAAGTCTTTTGATAAAGTGGAAAAAATAGTTGATAATTTTGCGTCTTCTCCAGGAAGCGGACATTTTTCTGATTTACAAGGAAAAGCAAGCCATATGCAACAAGAAGCTTCAAGAGTTTTAGGAACAGTGAACAGTATTTTAAAAGGAATAATCAACTTAATTTATGATTTAAAAGAATTTAAAATAAGATTAAGTCATTACGAAGCAGCAAATTCTAAAGATAAAGAAACAAGAGAAGCTGGTTTGTTAGCGTTAAAACAGATCTGGATAGACAAGGTGGATATTCAGAGGGGTGTTGGGAGTATAAACGCTTTAACATCAGGAAATTTACAATTCGTTACATTAAGGGATGCTTTTATGACTGTTAATTCTGTAGAAGAAGTAGATAAGCTAGATTTGAATGATAGAGTTAAAAGAATATTAAAACCAAGAGTCCAAGAATTTTTAGAATGGAAAAAAAGAAGCGAGCAAGAACTCAAAAAAAGATACGAATTAGAAAAAATTTATTTGAAAAGTCAAGTGGATGCTTTAAAACTAAATGCAAGGTGGGCAAAGCCCTATCTTAGAGCTGCAGAAAGATTGACATCCAATGAAGAACTTTTATCAAAACCTGATTTGGTAAGTGTTTTCAATACAATATTGTTAGAGTTATGTTTGATGGGAATTGGAGAATTCAGTGTAAAAGATGCTGTATTTGAAAAAGAACCAACAAAAAAATTACCAAAAGAATTCCTGAAAATGAAAAACCTAAGGAAGTATTATCAGGTAGTATTCGTTGATTTGAACTTCAGAGGAATTCCTAGCAGGTTAGGGCAGAACTATGTTTTTGGAGGAAAAGTTAATGTTAGATTTAGAGCATACGCATTAAACGAAGATGAAATTCTTTTGTTAAAAGAAGAATTAAGTGATAATGATTTGGAGTATGGATTAAAATTAGTAGAAGGGATGACAGATCAATCACTTTTACAAATAAAAGCAGATATAGAAGAAATACTAAATGAAAAAAGCGAAGAAGAAAAAGAAAAATCCGTTGATATATTAGACGCTTTTTTTTCTATTCTTAGTCCAAAAAAAGAAAAAAAGGATGAAAAAGATAAACAAAAAGAGAAAATAGAAAAATTGAAAAAAAAAGGTATTCCAAAAGATAATTATGCAGAAGAGTACATAAGAAATTTAACAGAAGCTGATTCTAAAAACACTTGCTTAAGTATATACGAGACCTACAAAAAAACTCATGGTATGGTTTCTTTCCCTTACTTCGAAGGATTCTTCGGAAAAGCTCCAAGATCTGCAGCTGAAAAATTTTTCGGACTTAACCAGCCTATAAGATAATTCTAAAACCTTTCAAAAATGGCAAAAAAAAGAAAGGCAATTAAAAAAAATAAAGGTATTAAAAAAATCAAAAAGGAAAAGAATGAAGAGATTAAAAAATTTGGATTAGAAAACATAATAGAATCTTATTTAAATCAAAGAAACGCTCCTGTTCTAGAGCAGGTTACACAACCAAGAGAAAATGAAAGAAATCCTCAGACAGAGAACATAGATTATAGAAATTTAGATTTACAAAGAAGCGATTTACAAAGAAACGAGAATCTTAATGTAAATTTAAATTATAATCCATTCACTAGAAATCTGTACTCTACTCAAACAAATGAAAATTTAGAAAGAAAATATGAGGGTTTTTACCCTTCAATAAGTACATTTCAAAATTCAAATCCTACAATTTTTACAAATACTCCTAGAGAGATATTCTTTTCAGAAAAAAATCAATCTTCAGAAATTTATCAGTCAGAGTTCAAGTTTAAAAATGAATCAAATAATAACTACACGAATGTTAAAAAACAAAAATTTTTAGAATAATTAGGTTTAGATTAACACAGTATTTAAATTAGAATAATTTTTATTTAAAACCTCGACAGAAAATTTAAAAATTAAGGATACTAATAAAAAGAATGAAAAAAGAAAATAGCATACTTAAAATAATCATTTTTGTATTATCAGTTTTGCTTTTGTTAATGTTAATTTTTTCATTTAGAAATTGTAGTTATGGAATCTCTAGTTTATTATTTCCTATATTTTTATTTGGATTTCTGTTTATGATCTTAGTTTTAGTTGCATTGGTATTATTTATAAGCTGGCTAATAAAACAATTGGAAAAATAAAGTTCAAAAGTTTTAAATATTATATAAACAAATATTATATAATCTATCTTAAAAAAGAGATTCTAAAATTAGGAAGTGAGAAAATGACAGTTTATGAATCAATTTATCCAGGAGCATATAGTTATCTTACTCCTAGGTATTATTTACCAGTAGGTTACCAAACAAGAATAGGAGAGCTTGGAGCTGCATTAGATCCAAGAACAGCGAATCAATTAAGCGAATTAAACACAAAGCTAAATCCAGGTGTTAAACACATAGAACTCGAAGGGATCTCTCCTGAAATCTTTGAATCTATTCCAGAACAGCACTTAGAAGAAATGAAAAGACTTGCAAAATTAACAGGGGTCAGTATGTCTGTTCACGGTCCTTTAATAGAAGCATCAGGTATAGGAGAAAGAGGATGGGATGAAGCAACTAGATTGGCAGCAGAAAAACAACTTGAGTCTGCTGTTTTAAGAAGTCACAAATTGGATCCAAATGGAAACATATCAGTAACAATTCATTCAACAGCGCGATTGCCAGAGATGATAACAAAAATCAAGGAAGATAAAGAAAGGGTATCTTCTGTTTGGGTAATACAACCTGATACAGGAAGAATAACTGAAATAGAGAGAGGAAAAAGGTTTTTTCCGCAAGAAGGTAAAGGAGAAGGAAAATTTACACCAGAAAAACCAAGAGAACTAATACCAGAAGAAGAAATTAACAGACTTAATCAGAACACATGGTCAGAATATTTGTCAACATTAAATATAGGAATAACAAGAGGAGAAGGGATATTAGAAGATGTATCTAAAGAACTAGGAATACCTGAAGAAAAATTGTCAGAAACAAAAAAAATAAAAATAGAGGAGTTAAAAGAAGAGGATAGAGATGTTGTAGCTAGGGCACAAAAAGCTATAACTCATGGAGAAATTTATCTAAGAGATGCTTATAGAAATTTAAAGACAGCATTCGATATAGCTTATGCAAACTCTTCTGATGAAGATAGAGAAAAATTGAAAAATTTTGCTAATGAAATAAAAAAATATGTCACAGAGGGGATTGAGAGCGATCCTTTAAAACTTAAAAAAGTTTTGGATGAAGGAATAAGGACTTTAGAGGAAATCAAAACACCGAAAATCTGGAAACCTTTACAAGATTTTGTTGTAGAAAAGTCAGCAGAAACTTTTGCTAATGTTGCTTTATCTTCTTACAAAAAGTTTGGAGAAAAATCTCCTATAATAAATATAGAAAATCCTCCTGCAGGTGGAGGTTTAAGCAGATCTGAAGATTTAATAAAACTTATAGAAGAAGCACGAGAGAAATTTGCAAACAAATTATATGGAGAAGGTGTTTCAAAATCAGAAGCAAAAAAAATAGCAGAAAAATTAATAGGAGCTACATGGGATGTAGGACATATAAATATGTTAAGAAAAAAAGGATATTCTGAAAAGGACATAATAAAAGAAACAGAAAAAATAGCTCCTTATGTAAAACATGTGCACCTATCTGATAATTTCGGTTTGGAACACACAGAACTTCCAATGGGGATGGGGAATGTCCCTCTAAAAGAAATGTTGAAGAAACTAAAAGAAAAAGGATTTGAAGGAAAAAAGATTATTGAAGCTGGAAATTGGTGGCAGCACTTTGCAGAAAAAGGTGGAGGAAATCCATTTAGACCAAGCATAGAAGCTTTTGATTCTCCTGTTTATTCAGTTGGAGGAGCTCCGTATTGGAGTGTTATCGGAGGTCCTGGAGCATATTATTTAGGTCATGGTCCAATAAATCCTCCTATTCACCATAGGGTGTATGGGTCTGGGTTCGAAACTCTTCCTTTAGAATTAGGTGGAGAAATTCCAGGAGATAGAGGAAGATTTTCAGAAACTCCTAACCAATAAAAATAGAAAGTGAAAAAGCTAACTAAAAACGCAAAATTAATTCTTAGAAAGTATTTAGTCAGAGATAGAAACTGCAATATAATAGAAAATTTCGAAGATATGTTTAAAAGGGTATCTAAGAACATAGCAGATATAGATAAAAAATACGAGGGTTTTAAAAGCTCAGAAAAATCAAGAGAAGAATTTTTTGAGATAATTTCTAATTTAGAATTTCTTCCGAACATACCTGTATTAGCAAATGCTGGAAATAGTTTACAACAGCTTGCAGCATGTTTTGTTCTTCCTGTTAAAGATTCTTTAGAAGAAATTTTTGAATCTCTAAAAAACATGGCTATAATCCAAAAATCAGGTGGTGGAACAGGGTTCTCGTTTTCTGATTTAAGACCAGAAGGGTCTATAGTTCGAGATACAGGAGGAGTTGCTTCAGGACCTGTTTCTTTTATAAAAGTTTTCGATGCAGCAACTGGTGCAATAAAAGAAGGAGGAATAAGGAGAGGAGCAAACATGGGAATTTTAAGAGTGGATCACCCTGATATAAAAAAATTTATAGAAGCAAAGAAATGTGGAGGATTAGAGAATTTCAATTTATCGGTATCAATAACAGACAATTTCATGAAGTCTTTAAAAGAAAACAAAAAATTTGATTTAATAGACCCTCGTACAAAAAAAATAGTAAAAAAAGAAAGTGCAAAAAAGATTTTTGATTTAATATGCGAAAACGCTTACAAAAACGGAGAACCAGGTGTTATATTCATAGATACTATAAACAGATACAACCCTATCTTAAACGAAAAAATAGAAGCAACGAATCCTTGTGCAGAGATGCCTCTCCTTCCTTATGAGAGTTGTATTTTAGGAACCATCAATTTAGTATCTGTTAGTTCAGAAAAAGGTATAGATTATAAAAAACTAGAAAAAATTGTAAGAACAAGTGTTCATTTTTTAGATAATGCTATAGATGCATGTAAATTTCCTTTAAAAGAAATAGAAAAAAAAGTTAAGGAAAACAGAAAGATAGGTTTAGGTGTTATGGGATTCGCAGATTCTCTTATAATCCGTAAAATTCCTTATAATTCAGAAAGAGCTATAGAAGAAGCTGAAAAAATAATGTGTTTCATAAATAAGATTGCTCATGAGGAAAGCGAGAATCTAGCAAAAACGCGGGGAAGTTTTCCGAATATTAACAATAGTATATTTAAAGGAAAGAAGATGAGAAATGCTACTCTGACAACAATTGCTCCTGCAGGAACAATCGGGATAATAGCGAATTGTTCTCAAGGAATAGAACCAATATTTAACGTAGTTTTTGAAAGATATACTACTAATAAAATATTATTAGAATTTAATCCATTTTTCAAAAAGATATCTAAGGAGTATAAGTTAACGAACAAAGAAATATCTGATATAGCAGAAAAAGGAACTCTAAAATATTCCAGATTACCAGATCAAATAAAAAAGATTTTTGTGTGTGCTCATGATGTTTCTTCAGAATATCATGTAAAGATACAGGCAGCTTTTCAAAAGTATACAGATAATGCAGTAAGTAAAACTGTAAACCTTCCAGAAAATGCTAAAATAGAAGATGTTAAAAAAACATTTCTACTTGCTTATGAATTAAAATGTAAAGGAATAACTGTTTATAGGGATAAGAGCAGAGAAATGCAAGTTTTAAGATTATGTAAATGTAAATTAAACTGAAAGATCAAAAGATTATAATAATTATTTAATATAAAGATCTTCCCATGTCCTGATTTTTTCTTCTGGAAAAACTAACTTTTCTTTTTTTATTTTTATTCTTTTCTTGTTTAAAATTCTTAAAACAAATCCAAACAAGAAACCTATGAATATTCCTGCAAGATGGGCTATACTTCCTACATCGCTTGGAAAAAATATTCCAAAGATATCTCCTACGATCCAGAGTATAGAAGCAACAATCATAGGCATAAATATACCAAAAGCCCATACAAGCATGAAAGGTCTTAGAACTGTTAAAGCACCTATAACTCCATATATAGCTCCGCTAGCTCCGAGACTTTTAGGATAGAAATTTAATGCTATCATATTAGCAATCAGTCCTGAACCCAAAAAAATAATAAGAAAATTTTTGCTTCCTGCTATTCTCTCTAAAGCTAGACCAAAAAAAATTAATGCAAAGAGATTATAAAGAAGATGCGTTAAACTGGCATGTAAGAATATTGCACTTAAATATCTCCAATATTGTGATAACAAAAATGCTCTGTTGTCTAAAACAAAAAAATCAGTAAATCCTTGAAACAAAATTTGGAAAATAAACACGACCAAGATTATTAGAGAAATTTTCAAAAAATAGTATCTAAATTTTTCTTTTACCATTTTAAAATCAAAGAATTAAGGTTTAAAAATATAACAAGTTTTTTATATAAAGTTAACTAATCAAAATTATGGCGGATGTAGTTTAATGGCAGAATGCAAGACTGTGGCTCTTGAGACGTGGGTTCGATTCCCACCTTCCGCTTTTGCAAGATGAATGAAAAAATAATAGAACCTCCAAAGGGTTTTAGAGATATAGAAGATTCTTCTAAAAGAATCAAGATAATAAATATAATAGAAGAAATTTTTAAATTGTACAATTTTCAACCAGTGGAGACTCCTGTAATAGAATACGAAGATTTCGTAAAATCTTGGAACGAAAATGACGAAGCTATTTCAGATATTTTTAAACTTCAAGACAAAGGAAAAAGAAATTTGGCTTTGAGATATGAATTTACATTTCAATTAAAAAGGCTAGCAAAAAACAAAAAACTTCCGTATAGAAGGTACGAGATAGGTTATGTTTTTAGAGATGAGCCTACCAAAACTAACAGATGGAAACAATTCATCCAATGCGATGCTGATATTGTAGGAAGCACTATAAAAAACGAAGGAGAAATTTTAAAAATTGCATCAGAAATTTTAGAAAAATTAAAAATAGATTACTCTATAAATTTTAACAACAGGAAATTGCTCAATGAAATTTTAGAGGATTTAAATGTTGGAGAAAATTATAGAAAAGAAGTAATAAAAGAAATAGATAAACTTGATAAAATACCTGAAAAAGAAATAATTAAGAATCTTGAAAGATACAAAGCTGAAAAAATCTTGGATGTAATAAAAAAACCTGAAAAATATTTTGAAAAATACGAGTGTTATAAAGATATACAAGTGTTAAAAAAAATTGCCCAACTTTATAAAATTAAAATAATTTTTACACCTTATTTAGCAAGGGGTTTGGGTTATTACAACGGCACTATATTCGAGGTAAAATCAAAAAAGATAAAAGAAACTATAGCAGCTGGAGGAAGTTATTTAATAAATAACATACAATCAACTGGAATCTCTTTTGGATTAGACAGAATAGAAATGTTGGCAGATATAAAAGAAGATTCTAAAAAAATTTTGATAATATCCTTGAACCAAGACAAAAAAGCAATAGATTTGTCTGAAAAAATAAGAAACAATGGTATAATATGTAGCATATTTTTCGGAAAACCTTCCAAAGCACTTGAATATGCGAATTCTTATAAAATAGAATACGTAATCTTTATTGGAGATGAAGAAATGAAAAAGAAAAAATTAAAAATTAAAAACATGATTAATGGAAAAGAAAGATTCTTGACAGAAGAAAAACTGCAAAAATTTTTAAAGAGTTATAAATTTAAATTATAACTTTTTGATTTTGAAGATCCAATTTTTTCTAGAGAACCTATCCTCACCACTAAAATCCAAATTCAAAATTTTAAATCCAACGTTTTTCAATAAGTCAATTAATTCTTTTTTTGAAAACAAATAATAATACCTCATATAATCTTTTCCATCTTTTTTCCAGGACATATAAATATCTCCCTTATTTGAAACTTTATCAAACCTTTTGTCTTCAGAATTCCAAACAGAAATTAAAGCTTCAGAATTTTTTTTAAGTATCCTGAAAAATTCTTTTAAAGCTTTTTTTCTTTCTTTTTCTGTTTCTAAACAATGTAGGCTACCAATAAACAATCCATAATCGAACATTTCATTTTTAAAAATATTTTTATCTAATTTGTCTAATCTAGAAACAAAAAGATGAGCATTTATTTTTTTAGTTCTCACATACTCTAAACCGTTTTTAATTTGATTTTCAGAAAAATCTACACCATAGTACTCTATATTTTTATTGAATATCATATTTCTGCAACTACCACAACCAAAATCTATCACAAGTCCGGATTTGTTTTTTAAAAAATCTTTAACAACTTCTAAAGGCTTGTTTCTGTAATCTTTCCAACAAAATGCTATGTTATTCCAGACAAATTTCTGATTAGGTTTTTGAAAAAATTTGTCGTAATCTTCTTTTTTTATTATTTTTATCTCTCCCATCATTTTTTAAAGAATATAGAATTTAAAAATATATTAATCTAGGATAATCTATGAAAATACCAATTAAAAACGAAATAAGAAAACCATCTAAAACTCTTGCAGGTGTGACTCCAATCGCAGTAATGGTAGAACCAAAAAAATGTAGTCATGGAACGTGTATATATTGTCCTTCTCTTGATGTTCCTCAGTCTTATACACCAAAATCACCACCAGTGCTAAGAGCAATAAGATTAAAATACGATCCTTATAAACAAGTTGAATCAAGATTAAAAGCTTTCAAACTCATGAACCATCCTACTGATAAAATAGAGTTGATTGTTATGGGAGGGACTTTTTTAGAGTATCCTATAGAATATCAATACAATTTTATAAAGAGGTGTTATGATGCATTAAATTATTTTGATTCTGAAAACAAAATTAATGATTATAAAAACAAGTCTTTAGATGTTATTAAGAAAGATTTAGAAAGAGCAAAAAAAATCAACGAAAATTCTAAGCACAGATGCGTTGCTTTGTGTATAGAAACAAGACCTGATAGATGTTCAGAGGATGAGATAAAAAGAATGTTAGAGTTTGGATGCACTAGAGTTGAATTGGGTGTTCAATGTTTGGATGATAAAATTTATAAAAAAATTAATAGGGGTCATAAAGTAAAGGATGTTATAGAAGCTACGAAAAGATTGAAAAATTTCGGTTTCAAAATTGGTTATCATATGATGCCTGGTTTGCCTTATTCTAATTTAAAAAAAGATTTCGAAATGTTTAAGGAATTATTTAGAAATGAAAATTTTAAACCAGACCAGCTAAAAATTTATCCATGTCAGGTTATAGAAGGTGCTGCTTTAAAAAAACTTTTCGAGGCTGGAAAATATAAACCGTATTCAAAAGAAGAAATCGAAAAATTATTAATAAAAATCATGAAGATAATACCTAATTATTGCAGAATAATGAGAATAATGAGGGAGATACCTCCAGAATATCTTGTTGCAGGAACAACAAGAATAGATTTACGAAAAGATATAGACAAAAAGCTTAAGATGGAAAAAACAAAAAACAAAATTAAAGAGATTCGTTTTAGAGAAATAGGATTCGCTTTAAGAGATATGAAAAAAGGAGAGAATATAGATAAAAAATTAAGATTAAAAATTACTAAATATAAAGCTAGTGGTGGAGATGAGTATTTTTTGGAATTCGTAAATAAACAGAACGTTTTGTTCGGATTATGCAGGTTGAGAATTTTTAAAAACAGAAAATCAAAACAAGCATTCATAAGAGAACTGCATGTTTATGGAAAATCTTTACCTATAAAATCTTATAGATATGAAGAAGAGGATGAAAAAATTTTTTCAGTTCAACACAGAGGATTAGGAAAAAAGCTTATAAAAAAAGCAGAAGAGATATGTGAAAAAAATAAAATCAAAAAATTAAGAATAATTTCAGGAGTAGGGGTAAGAGAGTATTATAAAAAATTAGGTTATAAATTAGATAAAAAGAATATCTATATGGAAAAAAATTTAGATATTCATAAAAAATATTAAAAAAATTAATACTTAGTCCACTTAGCAACTAAAGGACAAACACTCTCGTCAACTTTTAAAGCTACTTCTAAGGTACTAACGTTGTTAAGATTGGATATTGTAAGTTTTGCTGATGAAAGAGGACTTCTGAAATCTGGATTTTGTGGATTCCAGCTATAACCAGTTTGAGCTAAATTACCGTTTATCATAACTAAAGGGACAACACTAACACTGTTACTAAAACTATCACCACCTGTTGACCTTCTTACAGTAAACTCAGCATTTATGTTATTTAAATTTGCAGCTGGGATAATTTCTAAAGAAACTCCTAGACATGAGCTTCCTCTTTCAACTTGTTTCGCTCCTTTACTAACTGCTGAATTAACAACCTGCCAAACAATTACAACTGAAGCTAAGACTAGAAGGATTATTAGAACTATTGTGATTACTTCACCCTGAGCTTTTTTTATCATTTTACCTCCTTTTTATTAGTATAATAAAATTAAATATTGGATATTTATAAAACTTACTATAACAGATTCTGTTATAATGGGATTTTATTAGGGATTATCCAAAAGATGTGTAGAAACTATTCATGACAAAACCAAAAAATTTTTTTGTTTTTTTCTAAATTAAGTTTCGCGTATCCTAAACCCTTAAAATGAACTATTTCTCCATTTTTTGCTTTTGCGTTCGATTTCCCATACAAAAACTTTCCGTTTTCTATTAAAATTTTTACATTAGAATCCTTTTCATTTGCCTTTTTAAATTCAAAACTTTTTATATTCAAATTTTCTTTTAAAATTTTTCTATTAAAATTGTTGAGAACTTCAAAAAAATCTTTTTTTGATATAAGCTTGTCAACTTCACTTAAACCTCTTTGAATAACAAGTTTTTCAAATGCAGCTGGCTGGTAACCTCTTTTTTTTAGAGAAATTAAAAAAGGGAGTCTTATGTCATCCCAACCAGAATATTTCCCTTTCTCAATATCCATTCTTATTTTTGTAGTTGAAAGCTCCATATCTTTAAAATTATACCTACCAGAAAAATAAACTTTAGGAAATTTTTTTTCTAAACCTAAAGCTTTGTATATCATTCTTTGTCTTTCAGAGTTATCTCTATGATCTTTTGCTCTTATAGAGTGGGTTATAGAGTATTCTATATCATCGACACTAACTGCTAAATTCATTAATGGCCAAACTCTATATTTTTTACCACATCTCGGATGCTTAGTTAAATTAATTCTTGCTAAAGGAAAATCCCTCATAGCAGGATTCGGATCTTTTAGATTAGACTTAAATCTTAAAACAGCCTCTCCTTCTTTGTAACCATTCTTAGCTAACATTTTTTTCCAACGATTCATATTCTCTTTTTGTGATAAACTTCTACAATTACACTCTTTGCTTTTCCTTATGAGTTTTTTGAATTTTTCATTATCACAAATACAAACATAAGCAGCATTTTTTTCTATTAATTTCTCAGAATATTTGTAATAATATTCCATCCTATCTGATTGTATTATATAATCAGACACATTATCGAAAATCCATTCAGCATCTTCTTTTAACATTTTATAAGCAGGTGGGTAAATATTATCAGGATTTGTATCTTCTATTCTAAAATAAAATTTTCCTCCGTACTTTTTAACATACAAAGAAGAAAGAAGCCCTGTTATAGCGTGTCCTATATGCATTGGACCAGAAGGTGAAGGAGCAAATCTCATTATAACTCCATTCTCAACATTTTCTAGTTCTTGTAAACCTTCTCTTTCTTTTCTATGACTTATCAAATGTTTGATTTTTTCGTATTCTTCCAATTGTTTTTGGAAATCTATAGAATTAATTTCTGAAACAATACTATTAACTAAAGGAACGATCTCTTTGACCTCATCTTTTTTTAAACCAATAATAAAAAGAGAATTAATAACGCTGCTTACTAAAGCTTTGCCTTTATGCTCAACAGCATTTTTTAAAGCATAAGCCTTTATTATTTTTTCATCTATCATAACAATTAAAAACAAAAGTTTTATTTAAAGTTTTATAATCATTTTTTAAAATCCTTTTCTTTTTCATTATACTCTATTTCAATATCCTTAAAAAATTTCTCTTTATTTTTTTCAACATAACTATAAAGGTAAATCCAGATATCTCCCAAATGATTTTCTTGTTCTAACCAGATTTTTCTAGTGTTGCTTAAATAAAGTATAGGAAGAAAAGAATCCAATTTAGATTTTCTTTCTTTTCCAAAAGAATCAAAATAAGAAATTCTATTAGAGTCATTTTCAGAAGATTTTTTTAAAAAAGTCAAAATTTTTGCATAAATATTTCTTATCCTTTCATTTAGACTAACCCTCTCTACTTTAGGAAAGTCTACTTTTGAAAGTATACCAACTCTTTTTATGTTTATCTCTTTTTTTATTCTTCTTACCTCTGTGTTAATTGCTTTGTTTAAAGCGTTCATAAGTTCTTCTAAACTAACTCTTCTTAATCTTGGAAGCGGAGTTTTTGGAATTAAAATAGGCAATTCTTCTTCCAAATCTATTTTTGTAAAAGATTCTTTTGGATCTTCTTTTTTTTCAAATAAAATTTCATCAATAGTTTTTATGTGTTTGTTTAACAAAAACTCTGATTTAATCCTTAATAACAAAGCAGCTGCTAATAAAACTTTACTTGAAATATAAAAATCAGCTTCTTCTAATTCAGCAATTCTTTCGAAATATCTTCTTGTTAAAAGCACTATATCAACATCCCAAGGATCCAATTGTTCAGAATATATAAGTTCATAGATTATGTCATACCAATCATAATTTTTGTTTGCTATAACATCAAATATCTGATTCTGGCTAATTTTTTGATTATTTTTTTCTTTTGTTTCGTTTTTTTCATTCAAATTTTGATCTGGAAAAAATTTTTTGAAATCCATTATAAAAACACTCAAATTATAATTAAAAACTTTCCTAAGGAAGGAATAAAAAAGAAAATATAAATGTCATTTTATAGTTACTACAACCAAAAAGTTTAAATACTAGTTCAACTCTACATAAATATCACCTCTTTTTCCCCAGAAGAGTCAGGACATGCTTTTTAGCTTGACACCGACTTTTCTAGGGTTTTATAAATCTTGATGTTAAAATTTTCTAGAGATTTTTAAAAAGAAGAATAAAGGAGATTTTCTTAGTTTAATTGATCAGTATTAAATTAGAAACTAGATATCAAACTTTAATAAATTCTGTATAATGGCATTTTCCGCAATAATGTCTATTCTCAGTTATCATTAAAAAAATTCCAGCTCCACATCTAGGACAAGTTTTTCCTCTAATTATTTTCTCACCTTCTATTTTATATTTTAAATATTTTTTTGATGTTGGTTTATTTCTGTGTGGTTTTTTTCCTTTTTTCTCTTTAGCCATTATTATATCTTAATAACAAAGTTTTTAAATCTTAGCAAAGAAGGTCTGTGAAATTAATTTTTGAAGTTCTCATTTGATAAAAGCTTAAAAAAGAGCAAGTTTAGAATAAGTTAAATAAGTTTAAAAACTTTGATTTGTTTGAGTTATTATAAAAAAGAAAAAAAATATTTCTAGAGAACTTGAGAAATTAGAAAAAAATGTAGAAAAAGAGATTGGAAAAATAGAGAAATGGGTTGTTGAAAGAAGGAAATTTTTTGTTAAACTTTCTGTTGTAATTTTAATTATTTTATTGTTTTTGGTTCTAAGTTTCATCATAGATAATCTTTGATGCTGAATAAATTTTAATTAAGATTTTTGGTTTTATTAGAATAAATGCATAATATTGTAGGTAAAAAATTAAGAGATAAAAATAATCTTAATTTTCTTTTTTTGTATCTTCCTTTTTTTCTTTTTTCTTTCTTAGTTTTTCTAAAATTTCTTTTGAATCGTATATTTCAGCTTTTATCAAAAAGTTTCTTCTACCAAATTTTCCTTTAATGCAACAAACATTAATACAATCTTCTTCTTTATTGTATCTCTCTGAAATTAATTTTTTAGCTTCAGAAATAGATGGAGTTTGATCACTTTCAACTATTATTTCTATTTCTTGTCTATTCAAAAGTTCATTCCTAAGATTCTTTTTTTCATCAATTATATTAATCATTTTAAAATTTTCGAAATAAAGCAATAGTATAAGTTCTATATTAAACTTTTTAAATTTTATTGATTTAGTTCTGTGAAATTAAGTTATTATGCAAGGTGCAAAAATAAAAATATAAAAAATTAAAACAAAAGTTGTTTTGAAATTAAAAGAATTCGGAGATTATTTATTGCATTATTAATTTTCTTCCAATAATTTTCTTAATTTCCTGATAGCACATTTTTCCATTTGATTTATGTTCTGTTTTTTTAAGCCATTAAAAAATTTTTCCCCTATTTCATCAAAAGTCATGCCTTTGTAATAATGGTAATGGATTATTTTTTTCCAATTCTCCTTGAGCACACCGTTATTTATAAGATCGGTTAATCTCTTAATAGTTTCTTCTTTTTCTGAAGGATAAAAATCCAAGATAGAGGTGCCATTCCTTTTAAAATAAATATCATCTCTCTTACCTCTAAGAACAGCTAACTCTTGAGAACCTGAAATTTTTTCACTTTTTAAAGAATTATAATAATTTATTATTTCTTCTTCATTAGGACTTCTGCCAAGAGAATTTCCTAGATCTACGACAACTTCTTCTAATTTTTTTCTTTTAGTTATTGATGAGTACGGGCATATTCTAAATTTTAATTCTCTCTTAAACAATTCTTTAATTTTCCAGTTTATTCTTAAATAAGCGTATGTAGAAAATTGTGATCTTCCATCAAAATCATAGGCTGATTCGATTAAAGCTAAGTATCCCTCGTTTAAAATATCAGAGGTATCTATTCCTTTGTTTGAGTATCTTTTTGCTATACTATATACCAAGCATTTGTTTCTCTCTACTAATTCGTTAATAAGATAAGTTAAAAAAGACCTATTATTTTCTTGGTATTCTTTAGGTTTTTTTAAAAATTCTTGGATTTCTGTTAAGAATATATCGTTAGCTCTTCTGTATCCTTCGTTTTTTATCTTAGTTTTGTATACCTTCCTTCTAGTTGATCTTCTTCTATAAAAATTATTCTTAATCCTTACCATTTTCTTTTGAGAAAAATTTATTTTTAGCAAAATTTAAATTAAATTTATACTTACATAAGCTTTATAAATCTATCTTTTTTCATTTTAACATGTTCTACATAGTTGAAGTTCAAGATTATGTAAGAGTAGAACCTAGATTGTTTAGACTTCAGACTAGCGATGCTGTTGCAAAACAATTGCAAGAAATATACGCAAATTATTATGACAAAGAAATAGGAGAAGTTATAGGAATAATCTCTGTTTTGGAAGTAGGTGATGGAATCATAATTCCTGGAGACGGTGCTGCTTATTATAACTCAAAGTTTAAATTGTTGTCGTGGAAACCAGAACTGCAAGAACTTGTTTATTGTACTGTAGAAGAAATAACAAATTTTGGAGCTTTTATGAACTTGGGTGTTATGAAAGGAATGATCCACATATCTCAAACAATGGAAGATTATGTTAGTTTTTCAAGTTCAAATTCTTTGCTTGGAAAGGATACAAAAAGAGTTCTAAAAAAAAGAGATGCTTGTTTAGCACGAATAGTTGCGATATCCTATAAAGGGGATTTGCCGAAGATAGGTTTAACTATGCGTCAACCTGGATTGGGCAAGTTAGAATGGATTAAAGAAGAAAAACAAAAATTATTAAAATTAGAAAAGAAAAAATTAAAATCTGAGGAGAAAAAGGATGGCAAAAGAAAAGGCATGTAAAAATTGTAGGTTGATATACGAAGGAGAGGTTTGTCCTGGTTGTTCTAAAAAAGAATACTCTGACAATTTTAAAGGAAAAATAGATATTTTAGATCCAGAAAAATCAGAATTAGCTAAAGAACTAAAGATTACAAAAAAAGGAGTTTATGCTATCAAGATCTGATTTAGATTTGAATTTAATTACTTAAAGATAACTTTTTAAACTTATTTATAACGATATTTCTTTTTGAGAGTTTTCTTATTTTTCTATCTAAGGTACAGATTATATTTCTGCTTTCTTTTGCAAGTTTAATTAAAACATCGTCTGCTTTTTTTCCTTTTGGATTTATTTTTTTTATATTTTTGGATTCTAGAATTTCTAAAGCAAGAGAGGCTGCTCTTTTATCTTTGGCTGAAATTTTTTTAAATTTATTTATTGAGAGATTTTTTAATTCATCTATCACTTGAATAGGAACCACTATTTCAAATTCTTCATTCAGCAAATCATAAATACCTTCCACGTAATCTATTTTGTTCTTTGCGCAGTATACCAAAAAATTAGTATCTAAAATAACCTTTGTCATTTTTATTATTAATTTGTGTATCACAAAGTTAATAAGGTTTTTGAAAAAATGTGAGAGGTCTAAAAAGTATAGAATGTGCAATGGTGAATCCTTTCTTATAATGAAATTCCAATTTTTTTCTACAATAATTTTTGATTTCTATTTTTTTATAGGATATATTTAATATCCTAATATTTAAACTTTTGTTATTTTTTCATTAAAATTTAATCATAGAAGAGTGCAATTGTACAAAACTAGATAGAATAAGATTTATATAATTCGTTTTTTTAGTAAAAAGATGAAAGAAAAATCAAAGATAGTTTCTATTTTAGAAAAAATTCTTGAATCTTTAAAAAAAAGAGATTATTTGGATATAAAAAATCTAAGCAATCAAATTATAGAAATAGCTTCTATACAACAAGATATAGATCTCGTGTTTTTATCAGTTATAATCTACTCTCTAAGTAAAATAATGGAAAGAAAAATTTTTAGGAAAAGTAAAGAAGGTAAAAAATTTTATAAAAATTACATTATAGGAATTAAAAATCTCATTAAGGATATAAATAACGATGAAATAAAAAATTTTAGAAAAGAGATATCTCTTATGATCAAAAATTTAGAAAGCGTATCAAAAGATATAAAAAATTATATTCAAGATGTTTTTGTTAAAGCCAAGATAAACAGAGCATCTAAGATATACGAAGTAGGAATTTCTCTAGAAAAAACTGCGAAGATACTAGGAATCTCTATTTGGGAATTAACAGAATATGTAGGGCAAACAAAAATTCCAGATGTTAACTTATCAATAACATTACCTATAAAAGAAAGAATAAAAATAGCTGAAGAGATATTTTCGTAAAAATTAAAAATGAAATATTTAATATTCGATTCTGGACCTTTAATAAACTTTGCTATGAACGGACTTTTAAACACATTAGTTAGATTAAAAAAACATTTTAATGGAGAGTTCTTGATAACAGAAGAAATAAAAAATGAGATAATAGATGTTCCATCGACAATCAAAAAATACGAGTTAGAAGCTCTACAAATAAAAAAGTTATTTGATGAAAAGATAATAACCTATCCGAATATTTCTGAAAAACAATTCCAAGAATTTAGAAATTTAAAAGAAGAAATAATGAACAAAGCCAATACTACTTTTTATAATAACAATAAAAACATACATTTAATAGATAAAGGAGAATCTTCAGTCCTTGCTCTTTATTTGATATTAAAAAATTCTTCAGTAATAGTCATAGATGAAAGAACTACTAGAGTTCTATGTGAAAATCCAAAAAATTTAAAAAAAATTTTAGAAAAAAAATTGAATATAGAGATAAGCGTACGAGAAAAAAACTTAGAATATTTTAAAAAATTTAAAATAATAAGATCATCAGAATTAGCATATATAGCTTATAAAAAAGGACTAATAGACTTAGAAAGTGAGAAATTGTTAGAGGCACTTCTTTATGGACTGAAATACAGAGGATGCTCGATATCAGAAGAAGAAATAGAAGAAATAAAAAAATCTTCCTAAGTTTTAAAAACTCATAGTTCATTAAATGATATAGGGTGCGTAGGCTAATGGCAAACCTCTCGGCTCCAGACCGAGCATCGTGGGTTCGATCCCCACCGCGCCCATTCGTCAAGAAAATTATACTTCAAAATACTATAAAAACATTAACCCCAATATTTATAAATTATTTATTCTTACTAAATGTATGATAAAAAAAGAAGGGGTTAGAAAAAAAAGAAAAATGACTAAAGAGGAAATAGAAAAAGCTTTGATTGAAAATTTTATAAACATGCAAAAAGTTTTGACAAATCTTTCAGTGAAGTTTGAGGATTTATCAAATAATATATCTAAATTACTACAGTTGTTTGAAATATCGGCTAAGACTTTTAATGAAAAATATTCTGGGGATTTAACACAATCAGATGTAGATAAAGAATTTTTAAGAAAATTGGATTCGTTATTAGAACAAAATAAAGTAATTGCTAAAGGAATTATGCTTATGGAAGAAAGAATCCGTGAAAAAAGCGGCCAACAAAATTTTCAAATAAAAACTTCTGAAGATTTTAATAGGTTTAGAGAGAATAGAAAAAATTTATAATCAACCTATAATCGATTATGTCAACACAAACTCAAGAAGAAAATAGAATTTCTTTTTTAAGAGAATTCACAAAAGCTATACTTCTATCAATAGAGAAAGAAAAAAGATTAAAAGAAGAAATAGAAATAGAAAAATTAAAACAAAAGTTGATAGAATCTGAAAAATCAAAGGAAATATTTAAGGACATAATTAAGAGAAAAGTAGAAAAAGATGAAAAAAAAGAAATCGAAAAACAAGAAACAGAACCTTCTATCTTTACCCCATATGAAAAAAGAAAAAATATAATTTATAGAGTTCAACCAAAAACATTAAAAAAAAGTTTTTTACAACCATTAAAACCACAGCTTAAACAAGAAGAAAATTATGTAAAGTCTAAATTTACCAAACCCGTAAAAGAGAACATTCCTCAGAGGATTGTTTCTACAGAAGATTTAACAACACAAACTACTTCACAAATTAATCTTTTCGAAAATCAAGAAATACAAAAAGATCCTTTTAAAAAATTAGAACCTCTTTTAAAAGATAAAACAGTACTGTTAATCGAGTGTCCTGGACCTGGAAAGAATATTTTAGTGAAAAGGTATAACCAAAAAAACATAACGAGAATTGTTTTAAGTCAGTCAGAAATAAGCAAAATAATAAATGAATTTTCAGAAAAAGCTAGGATACCCATAATAGGAGGAATTTTAAAAGCAGCTGTGGATAATCTAATAATATCTGCAGTAGTTTCGGAATATGTAGGTTCAAGATTTGTAATAACAAAGCTAACACCTTATTCTATTATAGAGAAAAAATAAATGGGGGAAATCCCCCCTCTCCTCCTTTTTCTTATTTTTTAAATATTCTATCTATTTAAGTAATTAGATGATAGAACAATTATTTATAAAAACAACTCTAAAAAAATATTTAACAAAAGGAAGTTTTTGCATAATAACTAAATATTTTCATTATAAATCAGAAAGGACTCTTTTTTATATAGTCTTCTGTTTTTACATCTAAATTTTTTTTTATTAAATTAAAAAATTTATCGAAGTCTATCCATGTATACCATTCCCCATTTATTTTTAAACTTTTTTTTGCAAGCAAAACAACTCGTGATGGTTCAAATTCAGAACAAAAATCATAATCCGGTAAATGCTTTAAAATTGAATAAGAGAAATCCAAAACCTCTTTATGACTTGGCATGTTTTCTCTCTTCAATCTTTTTCTTGATGCACCGACATGCATATAGGATTTTATTTCAACAAAATCAGGATTTCCTTTTTTTATTAATTTCGCATAACTTAATGGATTCTCCATATTGAAATCTTTAACTGCAGTTAACCTTATGCATTTTCTGTACTTTTTTTGAGATAAGTACTCTAAACTTTTGTTCATTCTCTCCCAATAATCATCAAAAATAGGTAAATCTATTTTTTTCAACAAAGTTTTATTAGGAGCATCTATACTTAGATAGAGTTGAGTGACTAATTTTAAATTTTTTATTTGATCTGGGTATTGTGCATTTGTGACTAAAAAAGTTGATATTTTATTTTTATGAAAAATTTCTACAATTTCATTTATCTTAGGATAAAATATTGGTTCTCCTGTTAAAGATAAAGCAACGTGCTTTACTTCTTTTGATTTCAAATACTGAATTTTATTCGGATTTTTTAAACCACCGAAACCTGTTAAAAGTTTGTGATGTTGTTTTAAACTTTCTTCAAAAATAAAACTTGGTTCATCAATAAAACCTTTCCATTCTTTTGAAACAGGGTCCTTATAATCTCTCCAACAAAATTTGCATCTATTAGCGCAACTTAAACTAGTAGTCATTTGCATACACTGGCTAGATATTATCCCATAGAACTTCAATTTATAACATCCTCCTTTTCCACGAATCATGTTTTTTGTCCATCCGCAAATTTTCACTGCACTATGATTTCCAATAACTCTGTATTGCTGCTTTTCTAATTTTTTCTTTATCCATTCTTCTAACATTTTACATAATAAAAAAGAAATTATGATTCTATTAATTAAATATGTTATAAAAACATTTCTAATTTATTTCTATGAACTTTTAGTTAAATACTTATTAATTTTTTAAATATATTCAAAGTTTAAGTTTTCTGTTAATTTAAGATGTGATAAATGTTTAATAACAATTTACTAAATACATTATTTAAAAATTTATGGTTATATGATGTTTTATTAACTTAGATTTTTGAAAATATTTCAACACAAAACCTTTTTAAACTAATTTTTATATCACTATTAAAATAGAAGTAAGCAGAAGCTCTTCTTTAAAATTTTAAAATGGCTAAAAAAGAAACTCCATTAGAAAAAATAAAAAGATTGATTAATCTCCAGGATAGTATTAGGAATATTGCAACTTCTGCCCATATACATCATGGAAAAACAGCATTAACAGACAATTTGCTTGCAGCAGCAGGATTAATGTCAGAGAAATTAGCAGCAGATTTGGAAGGAGGAATGGCGACATGGCAACATGCAGATGAACAAGAAAGACTTCTTACTGTTGATGCAGCTAATGTTTCAATGGTTCATGAATTAGAAAAAAAAGAATATCTAATAAATCTTATTGATACTCCAGGGCATGTAGATTTCTCTGGAAATGTGACAAGAGCTATGAGAGCAATTGATGGGACAATAGTGTTAGTGTGCGGAGCAGAAGGCATAATGCCGCAAACAGAAACTGTAATAAAACAAGCTCTTAGAGAAAGAGTTAAACCAATTTTGTTTATTAACAAAGTTGATAGATTAATAAAAGAATTAAAGCTAACTCCAGCAGGAATGCAGGAGAGATTCAAAAAAATAATAGACAACTTTAATTTGTTAATAGAGCAAATAGCAGAATCTCAATTTAAAGATAAATGGAAAGTTAATGTAAATGAGGGTTCTGTTATTTTCGGTAGCGCAAAGGATAACTGGGCTCTTTCGATTAGTTTTATGAAAAAAAAAGGAATAGGTTTTAAAGACATAATAGATGTGTATGAGAAAGGGAGCGAGAAAATTAAAGAGTGGTCTTGGAAAAATGCTCCTTTGTTTGAAGTTTTGTTAGATGCTGTTGTTAAACATTTACCAAGTCCTAAAGAAGCACAAAAATATAGGATTCCAAAGATATGGCCAGGAGATATAGAAAGCGAATTTGGAAAAGGTTTAATAAATTGTGATCCTAATGCAGAACCTGCTTTTGTAATAACTAATGTAATAATAGATCAAAGAAGCGGAAAAGAAATTTCAATAGGAAGGTTATTCTCAGGAACTTTAAAAGTAGGTCAAGAAGTTTATTTAAATAATGAAAAAGAAAAACAAAGGATACAACAGATATTAATTTATAATGGAATAAAACCAGAACAAACAGAGGTTGTTCCTGCAGGAAATGTTTTTGCTATTTCTGGAATTGTATCAAAAGCAGGAGAAACTATAACCTTAACACCACAAGAACCTTTTGAGAGCATAAAACATATTTTTGATCCTGTTATAACAAAATCAATTTCAGTTCCAAAACCACAAGATTTACCGAAATTAATAGAGGTTCTAAAAAAAGTTGCTAAAGAAGATCCTAGTTTAAGGATAGAGATTAATGAAGAAACTGGAGAAAATTTAATATCAGGGATGGGAGAACTGCATTTAGAGATAATAGAAAACAGAATAAAAACAGAGAAAGGAGTTGATGTTATAACATCAGAACCACTCGTTGTCTATAGAGAGACTGTCTTAAAAAAAGGTATTACAGGAGAAGGAAAGTCTCCTAACAAACACAACTATTTTTATTTAGAAGTTGAACCTTTGGAAGATTCTGTTTATGAAGCAATAAAAAAAGGAGAAATAAGAGAAGGAAGAATAAAAAGAAAGGATGAAGAACTATGGAGGAAATTAAGTGAATGTGGAGTATCAAATGAAGAAGCAAGACAATACAGAGATATTTATAAAGACTGCGTTTTCTTGGATAAAACAAGAGGAGAAGTTCATATAGGAGAAGTTATAGAAATGGTTATGGATGCTGTTGAATCAGTTATAGACAGAGGTACTTTAGCAAGAGAACCATGTATGAAATTAAAAATTAGTTTAGTTGATTTAAAACTCCATGAAGATGCTATACATAGGGGGCCTGCGCAAGTTTATCCTGCTGTAAGAGAGTCTATGAGGATGAGTATAAATAGTGCTAGTCCTGTTTTGTTCGAACCTCTACAAACGCTTTTAGTAGAAGGTCCGTTGGAATTTATGGGTAATATAACAAAATTAATGCAAACAAAAAGAGGTCAGATAATAGATATACAGCAAGGTTCTGGTTATGTTACAATAAAAGTAAAAATGCCTGTAGCTGAAATGATAGGTCTAGCAAGTGATATAAGAAGTATAACAGAGGGCCGTGGAACATTTAGTATGATAGACCAGAGTTATGAAAGAGTTCCTCCTAATTTACAACCAATAATAATTAAAAAGATAAGGGATAGGAAAGGCCTGGCTGAAAATGAATAATTTTTATTTTAAGATTCTTTTTTAAAAATTTATTTGATATTAAACTTCTTCTTGATTTAATGCAAAACAAAATAATAAAATATAAAAACAAATTTTTATTTTGATTAGTATGAAAAACTTTGCAGGTTTGTCAAAAAAAGAGGCGAAAAAAAGGTTAATACGTTATGGTTATAATGAAATAAAAGAGATAACTAAAGTTTCATTACTAAAAATCCTTTTTAGACAAATAAAAAACAATTTTGTTATCTATTTATTATTTGTAATTATGTTGATTTCTTTTTTTGTTGAAAAACTTACAACTGCTTATACCATACTTGCTGTAATAGTTATAGTTGTTATAACAGGTTTTATTCAAGAATTTAAAGCTGAAAAAGCAATTTCTAAATTAAAAGAGATGATAGTTCCTATATCAATAGTTATAAGAGAATCAAAAGAGATTGAGATACCTTCAAAAGAAATTGTTCCTGGAGATCTAATAGTTTTAAGATCCGGTGAAAAAATACCTGCTGATTGTATTATTCTGGAATCAAAAGATCTTCTGGTTAATGAATCAATATTATCTGGGGAATCAAATGAAATCAGAAAATCAGAAATAAAAAACGAAAAAAATTATAAAAAAGAGAACATGTTGTTTGCCGGAACCTATATCATAAACGGGAAATGTATAGCAAAAGTTATTCATACAGGAATGAATACAGAGTTTGGAAAAATAGCAGAGATGATTCATTCTGCTGAAAAGGATTTTCCATTACAAAAAAAAGTTAACGATCTTGCAAAATACATGGTAATAATAGCAATAACAATTTCTGTTTTAACAGGTATTGTTATGCTGACAAGATTAGAAAATTTTTCTTATGAAAAAATAGCAGAAATTTTAATAGTTATCCTAGCACTATGCGTTTCTGCATTTCCAGAAGGATTTCCAGTTGTTCTAACTTCTTCTCTTGCATATGGAGTATACAGAATGGCTAAAAAAAATGCTATAGTAAAAAGAATGTCTGTTATAGAAACTTTAGGAGAAACAACTGTTATTTGCTCTGATAAAACAGGAACAATAACAAAAGGAGAAATGACAATAAAAAAAATATTCTGCGATAACAAGATCTTCGATGTAACTGGGAGTGGTTATGAGGCTGTTGGAGAATTTTTTTTAAATAACAAAAAAATAAATATAGAAAAAAATAATTCTCTGAGATTGCTTTTAAAAACTGGAGTGATATGTAACGATTCTAGAATAGAAAGAAAAGGAACAGATAGAATTTATGAATTGATAGGAACGCCTACAGAAGGATCGTTGTTAATTGCTTCTGCAAAAGCAGGTATTTTCAAAGAAGATTTAAATTTTATAAGAAAAGAGGAAATTCCTTTTAATTCAGAAAAGAGAATTATGAGCGTTGCAGTTGAAGAAAATGGTCAAACCTTTATATATTCCAAAGGAGCTTTAGAACCTTTGTTGAATATTTGTAAATTCATTCAAAGAGAAAATGGGATATTTGTTTTAACAGAAAAAGAGAAAAAAAAGATAGAAAAAATTAACAAAGGACTAACTTCAAAATCTTATAGGACACTAGCACTGGCTTATAAAAAAACAAAATCATTTAATAAAAAAAACTTAGAAAAAGATCTTGTTTTTTTAGGACTAGTTGGAATAGAAGACCCTCCTAGAGAGGAAGTTAAAGAAGCTGTAAAACTATGTGATTCTGCTGGAATAAAAATAAAAATAATTAGTGGAGATGATGTAGAAACTGTTAAAACAATAGCAAAAGAAATTGGGATAAAAAAAATAAATTCTATAAGAGGAGAGGAGATAGAAAAGCTTAGTGATGAAGAATTAGAGAAGATAGTTCAGAATATAAATATATTTGCTAGAGTGAAACCTGAACACAAATTAAGAATAATAAAAGCTTTGAAAAAAAACAAAGAGATAGTAACTATGATAGGAGATGGTATAAATGACACTCCTGCATTAAAAGAGGCACATATAGGTATAACACCTGGAATCGGTGGTACTGATGTAGCAAAAGAAGTAGCAGATATAACTTTAAAAGATGGAAATTTTGTTACTGCAGTCATAGCAATAAAAGAAGGAAGGACTATCTTTAATAATATACAAAAATTTTCAACTTATCAGCTTTCTTGCAATTTCGCTGAACTTACCATAGTCTTTTTAGGGGTTTTGTTTGGATTACCTTTACCTTTATTAGCCTTACAAATATTATTCATGAATATAGTTACAGATAATTTACCAGCAATTACTTTAGGTTTTAATCCTTCTTCTGATGATATAATGGAAATAAAACCAAGAAAAAAATCCAATATCATAAATAGAAGATTGTTTATGTTAATTGTGATAGCTGGAACAATAATGGGCTTACTTACATTGGGAGTGTTTTATTTAACTTTAAATCTTTTGAAACAAGATATTAAAACTGCACGAACAACAACTTTGTTAACTCTTATATTATTTGAAATATTTAATGCATTTAATTTTAGATCTTTTAGAAAGCTTGTTCTTAACCGTTCTCCATTAACTAACATTTATTTGTTCTTAGCATCTACAATATCAATTATCTCAACAATAGTAATAATTTATTCTCCATTAAACAAAATTTTTGAAACATCTCAAATTAGTTTATCTAATTTTGTAATTTCAATAGCAACAGCATTTATCATAATAATAGTTTTCGATGTTCTAAAATTAAAAAAAGGTGATTTAAATAAAGAAAAATAATCTAAAGATAATCTGGATTTTCTTAACGAGACATTTTAGTGCAAAAAAAGATAAATTTAAATATTTAAAGGTATATTAAAAAATATGAGAAAAATCAATAATCTAGAAACGAACGGAGGATTATTAAAAAAATTATTGATAGCAACAACTTTAGCTATAAATCCTTTGACTACAGAAAATGTTGCGTATTCCCAGAATACTTATACTCCACAACAAAGAAGAAAATTAGAGGATCAAGCACTTTTAAATTATATTGCAGGAAGTTTACTCTCTTCTGGAATTATACCTGCGAGAAATCCTAATGATGCAAGGGTTTTACATGGATTAGGACATTTAAACATGACAATAGGAAGAGTAAGTGAATACCATCTAAGAAATGAATCTTTAAGATACATAGGAGATTCTATAAGTGGAAAAAACAGGAATTCTAATAAGTCTAATAAGAGGAATAATACACGCCCAAATAATAGTGGAATGGTATGGAGTTTTTTCTGTAATTATGTTGAAGATTTTAATAGAGATGGTAGTATTAAGTTGTATGATGAAACTATAGGAGCAGGAAAAAGAGTTTTTAAAAAAAGTGAATCTTTAACTGTTTTTGTAAATTCGACTCGTAGAGATTCTTTAGGAAAAAAATTAGAAGTGAAAATACTTAATCCAAGAGGGGAAGAAATTTACTCTTTTAGTAATCATTTTGGTAAAATTCCTCATGGTATTTGGTCAGAAAAATTAAGTGTTAAAAATTTAATAGAAAATTACGGTAAAGGAACATATGCTGCTGTTTTCTATTACGACGACAAATTCTGGGAAGCAAAATCTTTTGAGTTAATTGATGATTAAAATAAAAAAATATAAAAATAAATTTATAGATTTTTATTGATATGAAAGAGATAACTGTTTGTTATGTATCTTCATAATGGAAAAACTTTACATAAAAAGGTTATACAAAGACAAAGAAATTTGTGCATGGTATGTTGATGGAAGAGTTGTAAACAAAAAATTCGTTAAAGATCCTAGGAAAAAAGAATTTACTAATTATGGAGATTTCTATGATTTTGATTTCATTCCAAAAAATGAAGTATGGATAAATCAAGAATATGGAAAAAAAGAATGGAAATTTTTTTTAAAATTTTTGATAACAAGGAGACAATTAATTTCAGAAGGAAAAAATTATGAGGAAGCAAATATTTTAGCTTCAAAGGTAGAAGAGAAAGAAAGAGGAAAATTAAAATTAGTTAAAAAACTAAAAAATGTTAAGAATATAGAGGAAATTTATAAGAGGGTTCATAAAAAACTTTTGAAAGAGTACAATGGAAAAGTAAAAATTTGGGTTGTTAGAGGTTATTTAGTTAGGAGCTTGTTTTTTTTAGATTTTGTTCAAGGAGGTCATGACGAAGTCTATAAATTTATCCCAAAAAATGAAGTATGGATTGATGATGCTATTTCAAAAAAAGAAATAAAATATGTTTTGGTTCATGAGTTGCATGAAAGAATTTTAATGAAGAAAGGATACAGTTATGAAAGAGCGCATGAAAAATCCATAATATTGGAATATTTTTTAAGGAAAAATCCAAAAAAAATTAATAAAGTACTAAAACAAAAATTAAAACAAAATAACTCTTTATAAATGATTTTATAGAAGGTTTATGTTATCATTAAAAACAACAATTTTTAAAAAATCCATTAACATAATAATATTATGAAAAAAATATCAACATTTATTATTTTAATTTTTATCTTATCTCTAATTTATTATTCAAGGCCTGTTTTTAAAGGAGCTAATGCAGAGGTATATCAATACAAAAGCATGTATTCTTATTCATATCCAGTTTATTATAGTTACCCTACATACAGTTATTACACTTATTTTCCATCTTATAGCTATTTTCATGGAAGACCTTATTTTTCTGGAGGATATTATGGTTGGTATTTTTCTAATGGTTATTATGGAAGGTTTTATTGGTAACCCTTAATTATATAAAAAATCTCGTTCTTCAATTTTAATATTTGAAATTTTAGTTTGTTTTTTTCTAACATAAATTCAAAACCTTTTCTTCTCGGAAAATTCATAGGTTTACCAGAGAGAGTCTTAGTCGGAAAACTTACGATTAGAAATTTGGTTTTTCTAATCAGATTTTTTATTATGCTCTCTAAATTTTTGTTTTTTTTGTTTAATAAATCAACTAATTTGAACATAAAAACAACATCAGACATGGGTATCTTAGATATGTTTTTTAGATCATTAATATTCAGAATTGCAGCTTTTCCACGAATACCAAAATTTTCAGAAATTTTAAAAAACTTGTTAACAAAATTTACATCGTTTTTTTCTATGTCATAAGCATAACAAAACAAGTCTTTTATTCCGATATAAGGATAAGAAATTGGATTTAGACCACAACCGATATCTACTATGATCTTAGGTTTTCCAGTTATCTTAAAAATTTCAGAATACAATTTTTCGTAATACATCAACCTTTCTTTGGTAGAAACAGAAGTTTTTAAAATTTTATTTATTATTTTTAAATCATAATTCTTTTTTAATTGATTCAAAAATTTCTCTCTTTTGTTTTTATTTCCCAAAATATAGCTAGAATAAATCCTGTGCAATTTAGACTTAACAGTCTTAATAGATTTTTCTAATTTTTTCTTTTTTAATTTTTCAGAATTAAATAGATTGGGATTGGATTTTAAAAAAGAGTTTATTTCATTCAAGATTACATCGTTGGACAAATTTTTATATTTTTTACTCTTTTTTATTTCAAAAAAAATTTTTTGGGCTAATGAATTTTTTAACATTTTACTTATTCTTTAAAAAGTTTCTATTAAAATAATTTTTCATTTTTTAATCTTGAATTAAAAAAGTTGAATTAAAAGAATAAAATATTCTATGCAAACTTAACTAGTTACAAAGTTAATTTGTTATAATCAGTTGAGAAATTAAACATATAAATAGCTTATTTATTTAATAAATATTGACGATAAAATTTTATTATCTTTGATTTGATGCAACTAAAAACAAAAAATTTATAAACCATCTTTTTTATTTATTAAAGTCACAAAATGGCAACAACAAAACCAGTAATGAATATTATTTTTGTAGGTCATGTGGACCATGGAAAATCTACTTGTGTAGGAAGACTTATGTATGATTCAGGTATAATTTCTGAGCAAGAGATGAAAAAATTAGTTGAGGAAGCGAAAAAGCACGGAAAAGTAGGATTCGAATTCGCATTTGTTATGGATAAGATTAAAGAAGAAAGAGAAAGAGGAGTTACTATTGATCTTGCTTATAAAAAGCTTATTACACCAAAAAGAGAAATAACTATAATAGATGCTCCAGGTCATAAAGATTTCGTTAAAAACATGATAACTGGAGCTAGTCAAGCTGATGCTGCTTTTTTAACAATTTCTGCAAAAGATGGAATACAACCTCAAACAAAAGAACATCTTTGGTTGTTAAGAACAATGGGTGTACAACAAATTGCTATTTTAGTGAACAAAATGGATGCTGTAGATTACAAAGAAGAAGCTTTCAAAAAAGTTAAAGGAGATGTTTCAGATTTGTTAAAAGGAATTGGAGTTAATCCTGAAAAAATAACTTTCTTAGCTGTTTCTGGATTAAAAGGAGATAATATTTACAAAAGATCAAATAATATGCCTTGGTATAAAGGTCCAACTTTATTTGAACAACTAGATTTATTCGAAGAGCCTAAAGCTTTAGTTGACTTGCCTTTAAGAATGCCTATAGAAAATGTTTACGAGATAACAGGAAGAGGAACAATTCCAGTAGGAAAAGTTGTAACAGGTGTTATGAAAGTTGGACAAAAAGTTAAAGTGCTTCCAGCAAGAAGCGGAAGGGGAATAGAAGGAGAAGTTAGGTCTATAGAAAAACATAACGAACCAATATCAGAGGCTCCAGCTGGATTCAATATAGGGGTTAATATAAGAGGTGTAGGAAAAAAGGATATAGCAAGAGGAGATGTTATTTGCGATGCTGCTAATCCTCCAGCAGTAGTAGAAGAATTTACAGCACAACTAGCAGTTATAAATCATCCAACTGTAATTGCAAAAGGTTACACCCCAGTATTCCATGTTTTAACAGCACAGGTTCCTTGCAGATTTGTTGAGATTTTACATAAGATAGATCCTGCAAGTGGACAACCACTTCCTGGAAAAGTAGATTTCATTAAAAATGGAGATGTAGCTGTTGTTAAAATTAAGCCAATGGGTAATCTTGTTCTTGAAAAATCTAGTGTAAATCCTCTAATGGCAAGATTCGCTGTTAGAGATGCTGGAGCTACAGTTGCTGCAGGAGTATGCATTGATTTAGTTCCTAAAAAAATTTAAAGTTTATAAAATCTAATTGAGAAATATAAAAAGGTTATAAAAAACGAGGTGAAAATGGAAGAGGAATTTGAAGAATTCGAAGAAATTTTAGAAGAACTCGACGAAGAATAATCTTATTTTTTGTTTGTTTAGGTTTTATATTAAATTTTTAAAGTTTTTCTATAAATTTTTTACACTATTTATTTTTAAAGAGCATATCTCAGTTTCGTATTAAAATTTTTTAGTATAAATTTCGGTTAAAAACGAAAGTTTTATAAACATTTTAATTTTAATTTAACTAAATAAATATTATCAAGAAAAGATATTATGATTCACATTATTACTATTAATCATATTCATTTATTATTTTTAGCAGGACTATAAAGAGAATTAGCAGAAATAACATATCTTTTTCTTGAATAAAAAAATGGCTAAGATTAGCCCAGCATCTATAAAGTACATAATTCATGCTAAATTTGAAGCAGACGGAACTGTTGAAAAACCAGATATAATTGGAGCTTTGTTTGGCCAAACAGAGGGACTTTTGGGAGAAGAACTAGAGATGAGGGAGCTTCAAAAATCTGGTAAAATCGGTAGGATCGAAGTTAACTTAGAGTATAAAGAAGGAAAAACAATAGGAGAAATAGAAGTACCATCTGCTTTAGATAAAACAGAAACTGCAATAATCGCTGCAGCATTAGAAACTATAGAAAGAGTTGGACCAAGCGATACCAAAATAACAATAAGTGATATAGAAGATGTAAGAGGAAGTAAAAGAGATTATATTCTAGAAAGAGCAAAAAGATTAATGGAAAAGTTTGAAGAAAAGGAAAGCGATATAATGGAAATGGCTAGTGAAATTAAGTCTTCTGCTAAAATATCAAAAATTCAAAGTTATGGTGTTGAAAATCTTCCATGCGGAGATATCTCAGGAGATGAAATAATAATAGTTGAGGGAAGGGCTGATGTTGTTAATCTCTTAAAAAACGGAATTAAAAATGTTATATCTATGAATGGCACAAAACTACCAGAAACTATAAAAGAGTTATCAAAGCAAAAGAAAGAAGTAACACTTTTTGTAGATGGAGATAGAGGTGGAAACTTAATTATAAAAAATGTTATTGAAAATGCAAAAATAGATTTCATAGCTACAGCTCCAGAAGGTAAAGAAGTAGAAGAATTAACAGGAAAGGAAATCTTGCAATCTTTAAGAAAAAAGATCTCTGTAGAAGATTACAAAGCTTTATTAAAAAATAAAACTACAAGAAGATATAACTTTAATTTTTTTGAAGAATCTAGAGAAACAAAAAAGGATGGATTAACCAATGAAGAAAAAGAAAAAATAAGAGAAGATTTAGAAGAGCTCATGGGAACAAAAGGAGCAATAATATATAACAGGAGATTAGAAAAAATAAAAAAAATACCAATAGGGAAACTTTTTTCTTTAACAGATTTAGAAGAAGAACCGTATGTTATTGCTATTGATGGAACAGCAACTTCTAAAATAATAGAAGCTTGTGAAAAATTAGGATGCGTTAACCTAATAGCTACTAACTTCGTGGATGTTGATAGCAAAATTAATCTCATTAGTGTGTAGTTTTTGATTATCTTTTTAGGATATTCTTAAAAGATATTAAAGATCAACATCATATTAATGGTTTGATAATGTTCTATATGAAAAACTTTAAATAGTTTTTATAATAATTAATAAAATGGATATAAAAGAGGAATGGACAAAAATCATAATTTATCTATCTGTTCTTATAATAATATCTGCAGTTATTATAGGCTATGTATTGTTTTTTAATTTTAAAAAATGTGAAAACGAAGATTGCTTTTTTGGTTCTCTTCAGGGATGTAAAAAAAGTTATTGGATAAGAGAAGATAATTTGTCTACATGGCTTTATCAAATAGAGAGTCCTGTAAGCACAAAGTCGTGTAAAGTTAAAGTTAAATTACTAAAAATTAAAGAAGGAAGTATACTAAATGAAGATTTAGAAGGAGAAATTATGTACTGCAATTTAATTAGAAACGAAATAAAATATCCTGAGAAAGATCTATCAAAATGTACAGGGATTTTAAAAGAAAAAATTCAAGAAATAATAATTCAGAGAATTCATAACTATATTTTAGAGAACATGGAAGATATCAAAAAAAGTTTCTAAACAAAAATGGTTATTAAATTTGGACCAGCAGGTTTAGGTCCTGTTAAAGAATCTGTTCAAAGACTAGAAGAATACAGAGAAGTTGGACTAAGAGCATGCGAAATAGCATTTACTTATGGAATATACATAAAAAATGAAAAAGATGTAGAAGAAATAGCAAAAAATGCAAAAAAACTAGGGATAGAACTTAGCATACATGCACCTTATTGGTTAAATCTTAATAGTTCTGAAAAAAGAAAAATAGAAGAGAGTAAAAAAAGAATAATAGAATGTTGCAAAATAGGTGAGAAATTAAATGCAGAAGTCGTTGTATTTCATCCTGGATTTTATGGAAAAATGGATAAACAAAAAAGTTATGAAAATATAAAAAAAGTTATTTTAGAAATAATATCAGAGATAAAAAGAAACAAATGGAAAATAAAGATAGCTCCAGAAACAATGGGAAAAGTAAATGTTTTTGGAAGTTTAGATGAAATTTCTAAGTTAGTGGAAGAAACAGATTGTGGTTTCTGTTTGGATTTTGCACATATTTTAGCTAGATACAAAAAAATAGATTTTGATACTATCAAAGAAAAATTTAACAAATACAAAAAATGGCATTGCCATTTTTCAGGAATAGTATATGGAGAAAAAGGTGAAAGAAGACATATAAAAACATCTACAGAAAATTGGAAAAATCTATTAAAAAATTTACCAAGAGATAAAGATATAACTATAATAAACGAAAGCCCAGATATGATCGAGGATAGTATAGAAGGATTGAAAATTTATAATAGATTATATTAAACTATAACAGTTTATATCAAATTAGAAATACATCAAAAATTATTATTTTTATTAAACAAAATTTTTTTCTTTAGAATTTCTCTTCTTTTTATTCTCTTATCAATACCAATAAGAATTTTTTTTGCTTTTTCTGAATCTTTTTTGCATACATTTAAAACATACAAAATTTTGTTCAATATCTCGTCGAAACTTTCCTTTTCATGTTCTTTTATTTTTAAGAGTCTTTCTTTAGTTTCTTTTTTTATTTTTATTGTAGTTACGTTGTTCATAAAGAAGTATACTAAAGTATACTTTATAAATTTTTTTAATTCTGTAATTATTTTATAGTTATTACATTATAGAAATCTTTATAAACCGATATTTTATTAGTTTATTAATATAAATTGAAAATGAAAAACAGATCGTCTTTAGTTTTAATAGCTTTTTTAGCATTAGCTTTTGCTTTAACTACAGTTATAGCTGATTCAGAATTTGCAACAATAACACAAGTGAAAGTTAATGGGATAGTTGCTTCAGAAAGCGAACCAGTAATAGCGGGAGAAGTGTCTGAAACAATTCCTGTTGAAGTAGAATTTATAGCAAACAAAGATGTTTCTGATGTTAAAGTTAGAATCTCTATAGAAGGATTCAAAGAAGACATAACAGCTACTACACAAAGATTCCATATAATTAATGGAAGCGTATATGTGAAAAGATTTTCAATAACTCTTCCTTCAAGTAGAGACCTAGATGATTTAACAGAAAGAATATCTTTGGATGTTGAAGTAACTGCAAAAGATGAAGATACAGTTAAAAAGAGTTACACAATAGGAATGCAAAGAGAGCTTTATTCTTTAAACATTTTGTCTGTAGATATGCCAAGAACATTAACTGCTGGAGCTACACTTCCAATAGATGTAGTAATAGAAAACAATGGAAACTCTAGACTTGACAATGTTTATGTTAGAGCTTCTATAAGCGAGCTTGGTGTTGAGAGAAAAGTTTATTTTGGAGATTTGGGACCAAGACCTGAAGGGGAATCAGAATATTTTGAGAATATAAGAGATAGTGTTAACAAAGTTATCTATTTATCAATTCCAAGAAATTCTCAACCAGGAACTTACAATGTTTTAATAGAAGCTTACAACTATGACACAAGTACAAGTGTAAAACAAAGAATAACCATAGAACCAGTATCAACAGGCGGGATATTACCTTCTGTAACTTCTAAAACTGTTCTTCAAGGAGAATCAACAGATTTCGATGTTGTTCTAGTTAATCCAAATGATAGAATGGTTGTTTACACATTAACAACAGAACAACAAAGAGGATTAACAATTGAAATAAGCGAACCTGTAGTTGCTGTATCTCCTGATTCAAGCAGAAGTGTAAAAGTTAAAGTAAAAGCAAGCGAAAGTGCTGAAGAAGGTTCTTATCCAATAACAGTTAATGTGGTTTCAGAAGCTGGTTTGGAAAAAAAAGTCAACTTTAATCTGAATGTAGAAAAAAAGGCTAAACAACCTACAATATCAGAAAACAAAACAGTTTTAACAATAACTGTTATATTGGTAATTATCTTCGTGGTACTTTTGATAGTGCTAATAGTGCTATTAACAAAAAAGCAAGAAGAACCTGAAGAATTTGGAGAAACAAGTTATTATTAATTTGTTTTTTTGTTTTAACTTGTTTTAATGAAAAATTCTAAATTAAATAGAAAGAGATATCTTTTCTGCAGAAGCTCCTAGATTAATTAAATATTTATTTATATCATTAACAAAAGATGGTGGGCCACAAATATAGATGTTTTCTTTAAAATCTTTAATGTGTTTTTTTAAAAAATTCTCATTAATTCTTCCATATTCATAAGGTTTCCTTTTTTCTTCAGTTAATACTAGGACTAGATTTTCTTTGAAAATATCCTTTAATTCTCTTTCGAATATTATGTCTTTCCATTCTTTGTTGGAGAATATTAGTTTATTACCTGCTATTTTGTTTTCATTTTTCAATTTCCTAAATATACTAATAAAAGGAGTAATTCCTGTTCCTCCAGCTATAAATACACCATCTCCTTTATAAATAGGGTTTCCTAAAGGTTCTCCTATTATGAGTTCATCACCAGCTTTTAAATTATCTAGCTCTTTCGTAACTCCATCATGATCTTTGTAAATCTTAATTATAAATTCTAAAACCAAATCAGAATTAAGAGAAACAAAACTAAAAGGTTTCTTTCTGTCCCTAAGACCATCTTTGTTAATCGATAGTGTTGTGAACTGGCCCTCTTCATAGTTATAGTTTTCTGGTTTTTCTAAAATAAACCTTTTAACATTATGTGTTACGAACTCTATAAACAATATTTTAACAACATATTCTTTAGCCATAAATTTTTAAAATATCAATAATATAAAAACATTTCCAAAAAGGTTTGGATGTGTTATCAAATGAACTTTATTTCTTGATAACACGCCTTAAAATTTTAGAAAAATTTTTAAATTTAAATTAGCATTGATAAATTTAAATAAAGAATTATAATAAATGAAGCCGTTATATGTTTTAGATTTAGAAGGAACAACAGGAATATATAGTAAGTGTTATGAGATAAATGATACAATAGAACTTAGGGATGGGTTTAGGAAATTAATAAAAATGCACGATGAGGAAATCAGAATAGCTTTGTTTACTTCTTCATCTGAAGATTTTGTTAACGAAGTATTAAGAAACCTTAAAAGAAAAAAAATTGATTTAAAATTTCCTGTATACACATCGAAAGACATTTCTCTTGGAAACGGTCTTAGAAACGGATTTCATAAGTATTATAAAAGATATGAGAAAATTTTTTCAGACAATAACATTAGATCACCAGAGGATGAAGCTATAATCATAGGAGATTTCTTAAGATTTTCAATAGGAAGAGGATATACTCAAAAAGAATATATGGAATTCTGTTTTAGAAAAAATCCAGAAGTGTTGTATCAGAATTTTGCATTAAACGACCATCCATATCCTTATAATGAAAATCTTCCTATATACGTTGTTCTGCCACAACCGTGGACAACTATTGAGAATCATCATAGATTTAGTTTAAGTTTTGAGTATGTAATTGGATTCATAGAAAACATGAGAAAAATAGGAAAGGACAGTTTTATAGAGGGAGCAATGAAAATCAAAGAACAATTAAGAGAAGATGAATATGTATCTAATAATGATCTAGCTAGATTAATACTGAACAAAGAAGCAACACAAAGGTATTTAGTTATGAAAGGCAGAAAAGAAGACTGGAAACCTTTAGAAAAAGTTTTATAAAAATATGAAGTTAGATGATTATATCTCTATACTCAAAACTTTTGAAATACCATCCTGCATTGTTACTCCATACAAAAAATTAGAAGACTCTGATATTATAGATTCGTTATGAGTTATTATTAGGTATTGTCCATTCTTCATATACTTTCTTAAAAGATAAGCCAATCTCTCAGAATTCCTTCTATCCAAAGCAGCATCAATTTCATCAAAAATATAGAAATGATATGGTTTGTATTCCTGAATTGCGAAGATTAATGAAAGTGCTACTAAAACCTGCTCTCCTCCAGATAAAGAAGTAACATCGAAATATTTTCCGTGGGTTACTTTTATTGTTATATCGATACCTCCTTCAAATACATCTTTTTCGTTTTCAGGCTCTAAAACAGCGATACCTTTATTACTAAGCTGAGAAAAGTTTCTTGAAAAAAGACTATTGATTTTTTCTAATGTTGAAACAAAAACTTTTTTCTTTTTTTTATCTATTTGTGCTATGGTATTCAATATCTCTTGTTTTTCTTTTTCTAATTGCTCAACTTTTAATTTGATTTTTTCGTACTCCTCTTTTACTTGTTCGTAAACTTCAAGAGCCCTAAGATTAACGTTTCCTATTTTAGATAAAAGATCTTCTGCATTTGCAAGCTTTTCCTTCAGGATATCAACTGGTAAAGAAATAAATTCTAGATTTCCAAATTCTTTTAATTCGCTATCTAAAGAATCTTTTTTAGCGCTCAATTGCGCTTTTAATATTATAGCCTCGTTGTTATCCATTTCTAATATCCTTTTTTCATTTTGCTCTTGCATTAAATCCGATTCAAGTATTCTAACCTTATCTTGTAGATTGTTTTTTTCTTCGAACATTTTTTGGTATTTCTTTTTTAATTCTTCTGCCTGAACTTCTTTTTCATCGCAAATCTTTTGTTTTTCTTCTAACAAATCATTTATATCTTTTATATTGCTAAGTATTTCCTCTTTATCCCGAATATTTTGCTTGATAGCTATTTTTATTCTTTCTAGTTCTCTTTGTTTTGTTGAAATTTCTATACCAAGATTTCTCTCTTCGCTTCTTTGAAGCTCGTTTATCTCTAACTTCAAAGTTTCGTATTCTTCTTCGCTCAGATTTATTTTAGATAGGTTATTTTCTAGTTGCTTCTTTTTTGACTCTAGAACCTTCAACTCAGATTCTATGATTTTTATCTGATCTTCATTTCTCTTCAATTGCTGCTTTTTATCTTCTATATTCTTAAGTTTGATTTTATCCAATTCTCTTATTCTAATCTCAGAAATTTCTTTTGATCTTTTTTCTTCTAAAATTTTTAGATCTTCTTTAAGTTTCTTTGCTTCTTCTTCTAACTTTTTTAATTCTAGTTGTGCTTTTTCTATTTCTATATTTGAGTTTTCTATTACTCTATCAACATGTTCTTTTGTTATTTTCGTTTTGCACAAAGGACATATATCCAATTTTGAAACCTCTGATTTTATTTTTTTGTTTTCTTCTACAATTCTTAATTTTACTGCGGATAATTTTCCGTTTTCCAAAATAGAATTTTCTAAAATAGAAATTTTTTCTTCACATTCTTTAATAGATTGTTCAAGTGAAAATATCGCTTTTTGATGAGAATCAAGACTTTCTTTAATTTTTATTTCTCTTTCTATCTGTTCAATTTGGTTAATTATAAAATTAGATTCGTTCTTTAACCTTTGGTTACTCTTTTTTTTATCCTCTATTTGATTGGATATAGAAGAAAGTTCTGATTTTAAAAGATAGAATTTTCTTTTTACTTCTTCTATCTCCTCTAATTTTTTCTTTTTTTTCTCCAATTCGCTCTTAATGTTTTTACCTTGTTCTTTAATCATTTTTTCTATCTCGTTTTCTGAAAGTTTTATAGATTCTTCTAATGCCTTTCTTCTTCTGTCCAATTCTAAAATTTGATTTTCAAAATTATCTTTTTTTGCAGTCATTCCAGCTATTTCTTGTTTTAAAAAAGAAATCTCGCTTAAAAGTGAGTCTTGTTCCAAACCAGAAGACTCCTGAATTTTTTCAGAAATACTTTTTATTTTCAAATTTAAAACCTCTATCTCTTCTTTTATTTTTTTTATATGACTTTCTTTTTTTTCAATTTCTCTTTTTTTATTTTCTATCTTTTTATTAACATCCTCTAAATTTTTTTCTAAGTCTTTAATATTTCTGTTAACTATGGATGCTTTATATCTTTTTATAGATTCTTCCAATTTTTTGTATTTCAAAGCTTGCTCTTTTTCGTTTTCTAAATTTTTTAAATAACTTGTTCTTTCTCTTAAAATTGTATTAATCTGCCTGATTTTTTCATCAGTTCTTTCTAACTCTTTCAATGATTTTTCTTTTCTCATTTCATAGATAGAAATCCCTGCAACTTCTTCTAATACTTTCCTTCTCTCTTCTGAAGGCATTTTTACAAATCTCTCTATTTCTCCTTGTAATATTATATTAAAACCATAAGGATCTATTCCAGCTTGTGCCAAAAGTTCCAAAACTTCTTGTCTAGTCTTGACTTCGTTGTTTATTTTGTAAACGCTCTGCCCATTTTTCTTCACTATCCTTTTTATTATTACTTCTGGACTATCAAGAGTAAAAATTTTATTAGAATTGTCTAAAGTTAGTTCAACAAAAGCCTCGTTAGCAGGTTTATAATGTTTGTTTCCTAAAAAAATTAAATTTGAAGCTTTGGTTGCTCTTATACTCTTAGTTGACAATCTGCCTAAAACAAAACATAAAGCATCTGTTATATTAGATTTGCCAGAACCATTTGGCCCTACGATTACGTTTATGTTTCTATCAAAAACTATTTCTGTCTCTCTTGCAAAACTTTTAAATCCTTTTATCACCAGTTTTTTGATGTAAGTCATAAACTATAAAATTCTGAAGTATTTTTAAAGGTATTCTATGCTAATCTAGAATTCGTTAAGATTTTTCTGATTCTTTTTCTTTTCCTCATTTTTAAAAGTTGACCAAGATTTCCTAAAAATTTCTGGATATTTTTCCCAATTTTCTTTTATAAATTTTTGTGTTATTGGATTGGATTGGTATCCAGGACCTACATCACCATATTTTTTTCTTATTTTTTCCATTTCTTCTTCTCGCTTTACTTTTGCTATGATCGAAGCTGCTGAACATACAGGGTAATTAACATCTGCTTTATGCTCAACTATTAATTTTATTTTCTTATCTGTAATTAAGTTACACAGATATTCTGTATATTTTTTGCAATTTGGTGAAGGACAGTCTATAATTGCTACATCAGGTCTCAATTCATTTATTATTTCTGCTTGTTTTTGAGCTTCTAACCAATTTAAATTTATTCCTTTACTTTTTGAATTTAAAGCGTTGTCTATTTCTTTTGGGGAAACCTCTATTATTTTGAATTTAGAATTTTTTTGTATCAATTCGTTTAGTTCTATTCTTTTTTTATGCGAAAGGAGTTTAGAATCTTTTACAGCACCTAACATAACTTCTTTTCCATCTTCTATCATAACGCCTGCTATAATTAAAGGACCAATAACAGGACCTCTTCCAGCTTCATCTATACCTAAAACTTTCATTTTTTATAGCGCGGGCAGGATTTGAACCATGCGACCTCCGGGTTATGGGCCCGGCGAGAACTCCAGACTTCTCCACCGCGCTATAGAATACAATAATTATTAAAAACAAACTTTTAAATATTACTGTTAGTAATTCCTCTATAATTCAAAAACTTAATTTAAATAAATTTAGGTTGGAAAAAGACCTGTAAAAGGGGAATCGATTTACTTGTCATGAGAAGTTTCAATCCTATATTAGTCTAATTATAACATAATGTCGGAATAAGTAAAGTCTGGATTTTTTTTAAGTTTCAATCCTATATTAGTCTAATTATAACCGGAGATGAGACGTCGTAAGGACACCACTGAGAATTGTTTCAATCCTATATTAGTCTAATTATAACGAGTTCTGCGAGGAGAAGCTTTAATAGAAAATGAAGAGTTTCAATCCTATATTAGTCTAATTATAACGGGACTTGGGAAGGCGGAACTTGGAAAGACGGAATTGTTTCAATCCTATATTAGTCTAATTATAACCATTGACGAAGCTTCAAGAAGCATACATAAACATAAAGTTTCAATCCTATATTAGTCTAATTATAACCGGAAATTGGACAAAAGGAAATTGGGAAGGTGGAACTGTTTCAATCCTATATTAGTCTAATTATAACCAATACGGATATGATTACAGTGTGTATCTAATTGAACAGTTTCAATCCTATATTAGTCTAATTATAACGGAATTTGGGAAAACGGGAATTGGATCAACGGAACTGTTTCAATCCTATATTAGTCTAATTATAACGGAAAAAGTGTTCATGAAATAGCTATTTTAATTGGACAGTTTCAATCCTATATTAGTCTAATTATAACTGAGAATTCTGAAATCTGTGGCGCAGTAGTTTTATTTGGTTTCAATCCTATATTAGTCTAATTATAACGAGCAACGCGAATTGTAGTAGTGAGAGGATTATTTAAGTTTCAATCCTATATTAGTCTAATTATAACTTAGCAGTAGATATTGCAAGAAAAATGAAAAATCCAGGTTTCAATCCTATATTAGTCTAATTATAACCTTTTCCAAGAACAATTATAAAATCATCATAACCTTGTTTCAATCCTATATTAGTCTAATTATAACCCTTTAATACCTTTAATAAATTGTTTTAATAATGGCCAAAAAAGTAAATTTATGTTAATAAATGTTGTGGATCTTTAAAAAGTTATTTATTTAAAAACATCCACAAATTTTTATTTTGAAGTTTAATTTTGGTTAGATAATAGAAGAAGGCTCTGATTTCCTTATTCCAATATGTTGTTTTTTTAAGATGTCTCCTCTTAAGATTTTATATATAATAACACAGTCTTTCTTTTCATCAATAATCCTTTTTATTCCGATTTCTACTGTTTTTAATTCGCTCTCTGTTAAATCCCCTTCAAATACTGAATTTTGAACCCAAAAAAGATATTGTCTTAGGAACTGACATAATTTACTAACTTTATCTACACTTACATCATATACTATAATTACATACATTTTACCACCAAATTACAAAGGGTCTATACTTCTTAATGCCAAATAAATGTTTAATTAATTTGTAACATTCTAATCTTATTAATCTTTGAAAAGATATATTTTTTCCTAATTTTTTATGCTTTATAGTGGTTTTTAATTTTTCGTCGTAATTTTCCAAAAATAATCTTCTTCCATTATCATTAAGGAGAGTAGAATTTAATTCTTTAACAAAATGTTTTTCTTCTATTATCTTTTTATTAACCAACTTAAAAATAATCCTATCAACTAATAGCGGTTTGAATATTTCACTTAAGTCTAAAGCCAAAGAGAATCTTCTTTCTGATGGTTCGTGCAAAAAACTTATAGTTGGATTGAGTTGTGTGTTATACAATTCTGTTAAGACCGTAGAGTAAAGAAGTGAATTGCCAAAACTTATTAAACAATTTATCATATTTTCTGGCGGTCTCTTTGTTCTTTTATCAAAGTGAAACTTTTCTGGAAATATTTTATTAAAGCTTTGATAGTATATTTCTCTCACATTACCTTCTATTGCCATGATTTGTGAAATCTCAGTTTGTTTTTCTAACTCATTTAAAAAAGATTTTATCTTTTCTATTTCTTCTTGTAACTCTCCTTTATTTCTTTCATAGTACTCTAAATTTTTCAAAATATTCTCTATTGATCCAATAATTATCTGTCTGGCCAATTCTATTCTCTTTTCTTTATCTAAATAATGCTCAACTTGTTTTACTAGCAAACTTCCAGAAACCAATGTTTCCCTTGGGTATAAACTACTTTCATAAAATCCATATTTATTAAAAAAATGAATAGGTATGCAATGCTTGGAAAGATAAGAAACAACTCCAGATGAAAAAGTTATTCTGCCATACGCATAAATAGTGTAAATTTTTTCTATCGGTAAAATCTTCTTTTCTAATTCTTCATTCTCTTTTTTTCTAACAAAATAAACAGTATTTTGTTTTCTCTTTAAGATTCCATTAGTAGTGATATAATAATTAACCTTCGTCATTTTTAATTAATTTTAACACCAGCAAAATTCATAATAACTGCATTTTATGCAATATTTTCTCTTTTCCGGTTTTGGAGGCGATGGTAATTCCACTATCTTTTTTATGCCGTTAATAATGTTTTCTATTTCTTTTTCTTTATCTTCTGTGAGATTAACCTTCTTAATCTCTCTTAATTGTGGATAATTTATTTCTCCTTCTGCACTGATACCTTTCTGTTTTAGATAATATAAATAATAGAGAATCTGATAAATATGCGCCTTCTCTAGTTTTTTGGATTTTTTAACATCATGAATTATTAGCTTGTTTTCTCTTTCAATAAAATCTAAAGATATTTTATTGTCAATAAGAACATCCTTTTTTAATCTTTCAAAACTTGTTTCATGTATTAACTTTCCTAATACCACCAAATCACTATTTTGCTCCATGTGTAGAAAATGCGAGAAATACCATAATTTTGTTGGGCAGAGTATGAAATAATTAACTTGAGTTCCAGTAAAAACAAGTTCCTTTGTTATAAGATTTTGCATAAGTATGAAATGATTATAGATTATAAAAGTAAAAAGGTAGAATATTTATAAATTTATGCACAAGAGAAATTTTGCATATTAGAATAAAAGATTATTCACCTTTTGTTTTTAAACAAACCAATCTTTGCCTTAAGATAATTAAATAATATTATTTATACTATCATCTTCTTTATTGAATATAAACCATTTCTTATTCTTAGTAGGGGGTGTGCCAAGCTTTCCGTCATATGGCTTTTTCCATTCTCTTCCCATTTTCTTATTAGTAATTTCATATTCTGATAAACCGAAAGCTCTCCAGAAAGGTATATCAGTAATTTTCTTCACTAATTCAATATTATATCTATTTTCTATTACTGATTTATTATAAATAAACTTATGATCATTCCATACAAAAATGGCTTGTGTTTGAGGCGGTCTAAAATAGAAATTTATTTTCTCATTAATGACTTGCCACTTTTTTTTTAATTCTTCTTTTAACTTTTCATCCCATAGATAATAACTCACATAATCTTTTGGATTGAATTCGTATATTCCATATTTTTCATTTAATAATTCTGTAAATTTATCTTTAGTCATAGTTTCATTGTTCTCAAAAATATCTTTGATCAAATATGGTTGTTGTGCATCTTTAATATAGATAAAAGCTTTGAAGGGGTGTTTTGATTCAAATCTTCCTATCCTCCCTATTCTTTGAATTAGGGAGGGTATTTCCCAATCTTGACCCCAAAATTCAGTATGCATTTCCTGTAAAGGTAAATCAAGTCCTATCTCTGCTGCACTTGTCGCAATAATCAGTTTGTTTAATTTATCTTTGCTCTTTTCTATACCTGTCCATTCAGTTAATTTTATGTTGTTTTTTCTTAGCTCATTAGCTATTTCATGTGCTGTGATCACGCTATTAAAGAAATAAATGGTTTCCAAATGTGGTTTTGGATTAATTTCCATTTCATCTTCTACTAGGTTTACTTCAATCGGATAAGAAGCAATTCTAGTATCAACTTTATCTTTAGAAAACTCCTTTTCAACATCATTCAGAGAAATGGTTTTAGCATTTTTGAAATGTGAACTTTTTTCAGTAGCGCTTAATAATAGTGTTTTTTCTATATTCAATTTTTTGATAGTGTTCTCAAGATTAATATAAGTATAAGGGTCATAAAAATGGTATTCATCAACTACAATATTGTGTTCCCAGAATTTTATAGATAGTTCATCTTTCCAACGACGGTTATACCACCCTGTGGATACAGAATAACATTCTTGCGCTACATAACCCAATAGGTCTGGTGATGTTATAAGAATATGATCGTAGTTCATTATTTTTTCTAAAATATTTAACAAGTATTTTCCTTTCCTCTCTCCTAATTCAATTCTGTTTTCTTCACTAAACATATTGAAAAGTATTTCGCCGTTGAGAACTGTAATTAATAATTTTGAACTCCCAAGTTTAGTAGGTAATTTAAAAACAATTGTTGGTGCACCACACATTTCTGAAAAATCTTGCCAATCACAGGGTACAAAATCTTTTTTTATTGGGTGTATGAAACATTTACCCTTAGGAAATTTTCTTAGTTCTTCAGCACCAATCCATTCCTTTATTCCTCTTACAATAGAAGCTTCAAATTGATTTTTTGATAATAAATTTGTGGGGTATGTCAAAATAGTTCTTACAATATTTTTTGGATTATCATATTTTTTCTTTAAAGCAAATAATACTGCACTTAAAGTTTTTCCACAAGAAGTAGGAACATGAATTTTAAACGAATCCCAATCATCATAATTCAGCACATATTTTTGATGAGCATATAAGGGGTTTTTTACCTTTGTGTCTTTAAAGCGATTATACTCTTGCTTTTCAATTATCATTTAGCCTCCTCTAAATATGGAAAGTTCGCTGGAAATATTTGTTGAAAATTTTTAATTTTAGATAGAACAAACACATCATAGAAATCTGCTTCAACCATATATAATGGCGAAGGTTTCATAGGGTATTTTTTAGCATATTGTATGTTTTTTATTCTTTTAAAATCTAAAGGATTAATGAATTGCTTAGTTCTGATATGTATTTTTTCTTTATATTCTGATTTAATTTTTAGTTCATTATATTTAACTGTATGATGGCTTTTTTTCTTTCCATAACTTATTATTTCTGTTGGTTCTTTATCGTTTTTACTCATTACAATAAACTCAAATTCAGATCCTGGAATGAATTTTTCTATCCTCATTATACCTAACTTACCCGCACCAGTATCTTCTGGCACAGGATTTAATAAAAAACTTTGACTGTCAACTTTTTTTGGTATGGCAGGTGTACAATAAAAATTTACATTTTTGAGGTTCTCTAAATGTCTTTTTTCAGGGTCTGCTTTGATATCATTAAGAGCAAACATTAATGCCCAATTGTGTAGTACTTTATTCACTGTTGTGGTTTTCAAAAATTCTGTAGAATAAAAATATAAATAAGAATTTGCAACTAAAGTTGCTCTAAAGAATTTCATTTTACTCACTTTTTTTCTCTTTAGATTTTTTGCTTTCTCCTGCCTCTTTTTTCCTATCTTTTAGTTCTTTTACTTCTTTAGATTCATCTAAAGATTTAATAATAGAATCAATAGTATCAGTAGTAGTTATACTAATTTTTACGAGTTTGTTTTTGAACTTTTCTTCTAAATATTTTCTGACTTCATCTACATTTTTAAAATTATTTACTAAGTCCCAAGAAGTTACTTCGAGTTTATCTGATTTTATTATTCCTAAAATCTCATTTTTCATTTGCCCATAAATTCTTACATTACCACCATATCTGTCGGAATGTTCTATACTCCATACAATTAATTTAATCCAGTTTTCATTGTCTGTTTCTATATCAATGACATTGATAAAATTCCCACCAGGACCAATTATTTGATTAACTCCAAGGGCCTGTCCAGTAATATTTCTTTTTTCATCTACAGCATTAAAAGTTTTATCTTCTATTGGTATTTTTTCAAAAGGATACGCATCTGAATAGCTTACTTTTGTCTTCTCGTTAACTTGAACTTTACCTTCCCCAGGTGCGTATGTTCCACCAAATAGCCAACATGCTGGACAACTTAAGCATAAGCCACTAATGCCAGATTCACCAGCTTTTTCATGGACTTGCAGAAAACAATCATTTTTTAAGACTTCCCTAACCTTTTTCATAATTGTTCTTCGTTCAACAGCTCTTAATTTTGATGCAAAGATAAATGGTCTCTCTTCCTTCTCATCCGTTTCTTTATTTAATATGGTAAATGTATTTACTTCGTCTCTCCCTTCCGTAACAAACTGACCATACCCCAATAACTGTCTATTGACTACGATTTGATATTTCATACCTTTTCACCTCCAATTGTATATGGCACATAACCCAAATAACATGCCATCGCTCTAATTAGTTCGGTTCTTTGCGTACCGTTTTCTCTATAATCATATAATTTTTCTGCCATTTTCTTTAATGCATCTATTTCCTTTTGTCTTCTCTCGTCGGCCCAGTCTTTAAATTCCCTCGTAGACATTGCTATTTTGCGTCCAATCGACACCATAGCATCGATTACAATATCTTTATTTTCTTTATCCTTTAACTTTCTTAAAGTTTCATTCATTCTTCTTACAAGTTTTTCCGCATTAGAAATTCTATTCTCTTGTGATTTTCCACCAATCCAAATACTTTTTAAGAATGATAATCCTGTTTGTTCACCCAATTCTTTAACCATAATTGAATCCCCCCTTACTTTATTTGTTTTTATCAAATAACCCCACGAATATTTATTATTTTTTAAGGATTTTACAGCTAAGACGTAAGTATTGATTCCTTTTCCTATATTTATATTATTCAAGATTAGTTTAAAAAGATTATGTTCATTAATCCCAATTTTAATACCCCCGCAATCAAACAAATAAAAAGAAGGCTCTATTAGCGTGGAGATAACTTTTCCTCTAAGCCCATTTTCATATAACTTGTCTAATATTTTATTTTTAACTGCTTGTGAAATAAAATCTGCATATGTTTTACCGCTCAATCCTACAACTGCTACATGAGGATAGATGTAGTTTTCTCTTGTCAGTCCTATTCTGATTGTTTGGTCTGGATCAAAAATACCGTCCCATTCAATTCTTCCAAAAAGTGCATGTGGGAAGACGCATAATTTATACAATTTATTACCTGTTTTATTCTTTAAAAGAAGAAACCATAAAAGACACCACCTACAAACACCGCCCATTTTTTTGAACTCTGGTGGCCTCCTCATCAAATCTGTATAAAATACGTCTGTAGTACCACCTAGCTCAGATTGTGGAAATAAAGCTGCAGGTGTAATTTCTTGATTAAAGTTATGGCAAACTCTGCATGTTTCTGTTGAATTCTTCTTTGTATTCCAATAACGATTATAATCTCTTCTAGCATCATCTTGAATATCTATCGTAGTTTCTGTTACTATAGTAGAATTAAGTGATAGTAGTTCTCTAATATCATAAGAAGTATTGAGTAATGCATTTTTAATATCTTCACAATGTTTTTCTAAAATTTTTTTTATTATTACTACATATGATACATTTTTTCCGTATTTATTTTCTATGAACCTTACAGTCTCTTCGGTTGGAAAGCCACCTTTCTTTTTTGGACAATATTTTTCATCCTTTACTTTACATAGTTCAATGACGGAGTCATGTATCCATCCACACACACGACCTAAAAGATATATCTTTTCTTTGTTTTCATTCCATCTATTTTTTTGAGATTTCTTAAATTGTTGTAACCTCTTTTCTACGTCACTTTTAACAACTTCAATAAATTTATCTGGCTCTGATGCAAGTAGCAAAAATATTCTGGGGTTTATGTATATTCTGTTATTCGTATTTTCAAAAACCAAGCATCCTTCTCCAAAAATTGATTCTATTTGCTCATTCAAATATTTATTAACTTCCTCTATAGAAGAAATTTTTTGATTTTTTTTCTTTATGTATATTGTCCCGTTCTTTGCAAAAAGTATTGGCTCTATACCATTCTTTTTATAAATATAATCAAATGCTCCAATTATATAGCTTGATATAGGATGTTCTATAAGTTCAACTGAAAAAGATTCATATTCAATAGAATCTATTAAACTATTAATCAAATTTATCACATCTTCATTTATATCTTCATTCGAAACTATGTTATCACATATGGAGATAATTCGTGTTAATCTATCTCTATTACTATTTACTTTATCTAAGTCTATATCATGATGATTTTGGATTATGTATATAATATCATCTAAATCTTTATCATCCATTTTTTGGATTCCTAGAATTATTTCTTTAATCTTTTGTACATCTTCATTTCTAAGTTTATGCGGACCGTATAATTTATCTTGATATTCTTTATATGTTTTTCCATAGTCGTGTAATAAGGAAGTAATCTTTAGTTTAACTTTATCTTCTTCTGTAATATTAGGTATATATTTTATCAATTGTGAAATAAGAAAATAGGTATTATAAGAATGAATCAACAGACTTTCTCCTGTTGATTTAGCATTATATCTATGAAATCCTATTGTATTTAATAATTTTATGGGATTAAATTTATTTTCCATTTTATCTCACCACATTCATAAACCCGAATCCCAGGCTATTTCTCTCGCCAAAACCGCAATCAATTCCGAATTCTAATATCTTTCTCTGGTCTTTGGTTAGATAAGTAAATAAAAATTCCCAAATTGAGCCAACCAATATTTGCTCTTTACAATTTATTATAACATGATTAACTGTTGGTTTTATGAATTTGAACATTTCAAAAATCCTCTCAACTTTAATCTCTGTTTTATAAAATTCGTTATACTTCTTTATTAAGTTTTCTTCTAATTGTTTAATAAAGGCATCAAAACTGTATTCTGGTCTCCAATAAACATATCTTTTTTTTCTAAACCTTTGTGGAATACTGTATTTTTCATAATTTTTTTCCGGGATTCTTATAATAATGGGTGTTCCTGAAATCAACCTCAGATTTTTTTTATTTAGTTTTAAATTTAATTTCTTTACATCTTTTAATTCAAATTGATATTCTCCTATGTTTATTGGTTTTGTTTCTTCGATAAAGATTTTTAAATTTTCATCCAGTGTGTCAATAAATTTTTCATTGGGTGAAGAAATTATTAAAGTTTTTTCTTCATTGCTTTTAATTTCACTCACAGGATAGATATTTGAAAAACAAAAAAATTTGTAAGTCTTTTCATCGTGAAGAGAAGAATATTCGGTGTTTTTGATTAAGCTGTAAACAAAACCTTGTAGTTTATTAAAATATTTTAAATCATAAGCACAAGATTTTGTTGCTTTCAGTTTCAATAACAATCGCATATAAATTTTTAGTAACCTATTTTTTTATATTTAACTATCAGTTTTTTGTTACTTTAAAAGTTTACAAATCATAAAGGTAAAAAAAGACCTGTAAAAAATAAGTCTATAAAATTTATAACTGATACTCTGACTAAAACTAGGTCTTAGGACGAAGCTCTTGAGTAAAATTAATTAAGAATATTTTTAAAATTACCCTTAATAGTGTGATAAAAATTAACAAAATTTTAAATAATAACAAATTTTATAATATATGTTAGGCTATTAATTTAAGCCGCCATCGCATAGTGGTAGTGCAAGGGATTGCTAATCCCTGCCCTTTGGGCTCCTGGGTTCGATTCCCAGTGGCGGCGTAATTTTTAATTTGTTAATTGGTTTGTTATTTGCTATTGTTTATCTATCAAAAGTAGTAAAATAAACTTAAATAAGAACTCAGATTAGGTTATAAATGAAAGTTAAACTTAAAAAAACAATTTCTGGAAAAATTATAAGAATCGAGGGAGAGGGTGAAATCAAAGAAGTAATGATGCATGCTGATATAAGAGATTATGAAAAAGGGAAGATATCTATTTGTTTTATGGGAAACAAAAGTTCAGGAATAGTAGAATTAACAGAAAAAGAAGCTAAAGAATTATATAAAACTCTTGATTCAAAAATAAATTTAATTAAAGAAATAAAAATAATAAAGAACAAACACGAATCTTAGTTAAATTTCAGTAAGCTGTAAATTCAGTGACAGTTATCTTAGCGCAAAAAACTAATCATGTATTAATAAATTTAAGAACTTCTGGTTCCTAATTTATTTTATGAATATCATGAAGGCTTTTATTTTTAGAGAAAAAGCTGAGCAAGGTGGATTTGTTGTGCAAGAAAGCAAGGAAACTAAAATATCTAAGAAAATTTTGTTTATCTTCTTTGGTTTGATGATTGCAATTTTGGTTGTTAATGGATTACAAATTAGTCAGCTGTTAAAATACCTTTTAATGTTCTCTTTTGCAATTGCTGTTGTTTTATTAGTTGTCTTTAAATTCCATAAAGAAAGCGCTAAGGAATGGCTTCATGAAACATGGAATTTTTCTAAAATGTTATTGCCCCTTTTGTTTATTGGAGTTTTTATAGCTGGTTTTATTATGCCTTTGCTTCCGCAGGAGTTAATTGAAAGGTTAGTTGGGCAAAATAATCTTATCGGAAATTTAATTGCTTCTATATTCGGAGCATTTATGTATTTTTCAACATTGACAGAAATTCCAATTTTACAGGCTTTAATTGCTAAAGGTATGGCTTCTGGTCCTGCACTTGCTTTGCTTCTTTCTGGTCCAAGCTTAAGTTTGGCGAGCATGTTGGTTATAAGGAAAGTTTTAGGAACAAAGAAAACTGCAGTTTATGTTTCATTAGTTATTATTTACTCAACTATTGCAGGTTTGATTTTTGGGATGATATGACTTTTTTAAATTTAGAAAGCCATAAAAGTTTCTTTATAAGGTTTTTCTACTATAAAATATTCGTAGTTAATTATTATATCGGAAAATTTCATTTGAATATCTTCCATTATTTTTTTAAATTCTTCGTATGATTTAGCAAATATTTCAAATTCAAAGTCACTTCCACCTATTGTTTGATTTACTTGAATTATATTTGGATGTTTATGACAATATTCAAAAAGCTCTTTGTTTTTTGAATGATTATCAAGTATTAAATCGATTTTATAGTACTTATACCCTAACAAGTTCCAATTAAATAAAGGCCTATATCCTTGGATTATCCCTAATTTTTCCATATTTTTTATCCTTTTTGATATAGAGTTAGGTGAAGTGTTTAATTTTTTTGCTATGTTTATTATAGGTTGTCTTACATTTCTTGCTAATATCTTTAATATTTTTATATCAATTTCATGGATATCTGCTTTTTCTTTTCCTCCAAGAATTCTTATTTCAGGAATTTCTTTCTCTGGTTCAGGAGCAATAAGAGTTCGTGTAAAATGAAATATTGGAGAATATATCGCAACCCTATATTCTAAAATTTTCTTTTTGAATCTCATTATTTTTTCCCATACTTTATAGAAATCATATATATTTTTTACAGTTATTGTTAAACCAACATCAAAATTTCCGCTAAGTTCATTTACTATTGTTGTTTCATCAAGATTTGATAAAAAAATTAATATTTTTTCTTTTTCTTTTGGTGTGTTAACATATTTAAACTTGAGATATACTCTATAGGTATAATATCCAATACGCGAAGAATCTATTAGTGTTGTGTAAGCTAAGATTATTCCATTTTTTTCATATTTTTTAAGAGAATATTTTACGAGTTGTTTTGAAACTCCTATTTTTTTTGAGATCGATTGTAGGGATTGTCTAGCATCTTTTTCTAGTTCATATAGAATTTTCCAATCTTTTCTATTTAGTTTTATTTTTTTATTCATATTTTTACTTTATGAATTTAAATTTATAAATTTAATCATTTTGTAAAAAAATAAAATTAGATAATTTTATTAATTTAAAAAAAACTATTTATAAGTGATAACATGGATAATAAATTAGTTTATCTTATAAATGCTGGAAATGATGAAAAATATAGAAGAGGGGTTGTTCATGGAACAAGTTTTCCTCCTCTTGGTGTAGTTTCTTTAGCCACAGCTGTAAAAGAATATACTTCTTGGAAAGTAAAAGTTTTTGACGGTCTTGTTACAGAAGAAAAAGAGATTACAGAATCTATAATAAAAGATAAACCTTATGTTGTAGGCGTGAGCGTCCTTTCTACATCTTATCAAAGTGCTTTAAGAATTGCGAAGATTGGAAAAGAAAATGGGGCTATAATTATTTTTGGAAATGATCAAGCAGCAATTACAGGCAAAAATATGCTTAGGAAAAGAAAAGAAATTGATTATATTTGTACTGCAGATATAGGAGAATTTTGTTTTGTTAAATTTCTTCAATATTTGGAAGGAAAAATTTCAATCGAAGAAGTACCTAAACTAATGTATAGAGTTTATGATTATATAAGACATAATGATTTAGCTGAATTGGAGGGAGAGAATAGGTTTAAAATTTTGGATCAAATTCCCATTCCAGATAGATTACTTATTCCTGAGGAAATAAGGAAGAAATATCTTGAAAGTTATATTTCTTCATATCCAGATGAGGGAGTAACTGGAACAGGGACCATGAATAGATTTCGTGGTTGTAGTTATTTAAAAAATCCTTGTTGTTATTGTGGTATTATTGATCTTGAGATTAGAGCCTCAAGTCCAGAAATCTTTTGGGAAGATATAAGAGCTGCTAGAGAGATTGGAATAAATAGAATTTTTGAAGCTGGAGATAGTGTATCAAGTGTTCCAAAATATTTAAAGGAACTTTTAGATTCAAAACCTAATAATCTGAGTTGGAATTCTTTTGTTTATACATCTGCAAGAGAAACTACAGTAGAACTTGTTAGATTATATAAAGAACTCGGTGTTTTTAGAGCAAATATGGGTCTTGATAGTGGAGATAATATTATGTTGAGACGTCTTAAAGGAAAAAAAGATAGTGTAGAACAAAATGCTAGGGCTGTTAAATTATTATCCAATTCAGGAATTAAGATTTATTCTTCTTTTGTTCTTGGAGGTCCTGGAGAAAATGAGGAGAGTATCAAAAATACAATAGAATTTACAAGATGGCTTATAAATAATAAATTGGTTGATGGAACAGAAGCTCAACCATTATTTCCACAACTTAATGCAGAGGCTGGAAGAATGTTATTAAATCCTGAATATGCAATAAAAAAATCCAATCAAGAAGGTTGGAAAATAAGAAATTTTTCTTTACTTTATGAAATGCCTGAGAAATGGAGTAATCATGAGAATCCTGATCCTGAAGAAATCTCTAGAGATTGGGCTACGATTTTTTCCGAAATATCTTATGAAGGACTATTAGAAATAGCAGCTTCTATTAGAAAATATTCAAGAGAAAAGGGAGTTTTAACAGGAAGCTCCTGGATTGTGATGGAGGACTAAAAATGAGACCTGTAATTATAAAAGGATGGGATATTTCAAAGGAAGAATATAAAAGAGCTCATCAAGAAGGTAGACTTGTGAAGTTACTTATTGAACTCTCAAATATTTGTAATTTGTCTTGTCCAAGTTGCTTTACAAAAAGGGTAAAGGGAAGTTTTAATGATAAAAGAAAAAAAAGATTATCTAATGAAATGCTATACATGACTCAAATACAATTACTAGAAGAGGCTTGTAGGCTAGGAGTAAAAACAGTTGATATTGTAGGTGCCGGTGAACCAACTTTAGATCCTCATTTTCAAGAGATAGTTGAAAAAATAAATGACTTAGGAATGTACGTAGTCGTATTTACTCACGGAGCATCGAGACTATTAGAAAATATATCTAACTTTAAAGATAAAAAAATATCTTTATTTTTTAAGCTATGGAGTAGAAAGCGAAAATTACAAGATAGATATGTTGCAGGTTCAATTTCTAATTATTCTAAAAAAAGGGACGAAAATTTAGAGAGGTTTATTTTAAATGGTTTTAATGAAGGTGAAGATATAATGTTAGATGGAATTGAATATAAAACTACAAGATTAGGTGCAGATATTCTTGTTATGAGAAGTAATTATAATGAAATTTTGGATATTTTTAGATTTACAAGAAATAATAATATTATGCCTCTTATTAAAACATATATTCCTCAAGGTCCTACACATTTTTCTCAAATAGAAAATTTAGGAATTTATTCTTCTGAGAGATTAAAAAAATTAAAAGAAGAAGAAATTTCTCAAGAAGAAATGTTTGAGTTAAGGAAGAAATTAATAGATATAGATAGTAAAGAATACGGAATCCTAGAACTTAAAACATTTTATCCACAAGCAGTAAAATGTACTCAAAGTGTTGCTTCCTTATATGCGACTATTACAGGAGAAATAAGGTCTTGTGTTGGAACAGATATTGTATATGGAGTCTATGAACCTAAAAAGAATATGTTAGAAAAAATAATAAAAAAAAGAAGAGAAAAAGTAGGATTCGGATGTCTTCCAAGAATTGAAGATTCAAGAAAGAGGGGCATAGAAATTCCTCGAGAATTAATGCAAATCTATGAAGATGGTATCTTTTAAAAATAATTATTTATTTTATAGTGGAATCAAGAGAAAAATATAAATTAAAAAATCTTAGAATAACTACAATCAGTTTGATGATTATTGATTTTTTTATAGCTATAATATCCCCTTTTTTATTTAGATATGAATATTTTTTAGCAAAATATTTAGTTATATTTCTTTTTAATGTTTTAATACCATTAACTAGTTTTTTTATGATAGTTACTTTTATTTATAATCTTAGGGTATCTTATATTGAAAAAAGAACAAAAGAACAGGAATTAATAATTAGGCAAAGATTTTGGGGAAGAATCTGGTTATTAGGAATATCAACAATTATAATATTTATATATATTTTTTTTAAAGATTTTGATTTAGTAGGAATTATAATAATGTTTAGTTTAATCTTTTTGTCTTTATTAATTGGACCTTTCTTTGGAAAATTAATAATAAGAAAATAGTTTATTTGTTTTATACTTTTTATAGTTATAAAATTATCGTAGTAAATTTGTTTTTTATAAGAAAAAAATAAACTTAGTATCTAATATACTTTTTAGGTAATTTATTCTTTTAAAGAAATTTTTAAAAAATAAATTAAACAAGGAAATTAAATTAATGATAATTTTTTAAATCTTTTTTATAAATTCTAATAATTTACAAGAGGATATTTTTTTATAGAGAATAAGTTTTATATAATAAATTGACGGATTAGAAAAAAAATATATATTTGTAATTCTTAAAAATAAAATGAAATGGATAAGAATAAATGATTATGTAGAGATGTGGGAAAAACCTGTTTTAGGTTCTGAAAAACAAGAGGATGGTAAAAGATTTACGGCATTATCTGTTGATTAAACAAGCAAAAATCCTTATAGAGGTATTGCTAGACAGGTAATAGAAAGATATGGAACTCCAGATATCCCAGGTTTTTTAGATCGTAGCAGACAAAGAATATCCTGAATATAGCAGAAGCTAGTTTTTAAGCCTTTTGCAAGTATGAACTTTAGGTTAAACTCACCCACGAGGATTTGAATTCCGATCTCAACCTCCGCAAGGTTGTATTCTATCCTGTTGAACTATGGAGGCTTATTATTTTACTTATTTATTTCTATGGAAATCAAGAAATTTAAGGAATAAAAATTTAATTAATTTATCAATTTTAACTTATTTTTTTACAATCTTTTAAAGAATATTTTCCTAATCTTGTCCTTATTAAATTATATAGAATAGCTCCAGAATTAAGTTTTTTTCCTATATCATTTGCAATTGACCTTATATAAGTTCCAGAAGAACATTTTATTATTACGGTTATTAAATAATAATCTTCTTTTTTTTCATTTAATATTTTTTTCCAGTTTTTAATAATTTCTTTTTGTCTGAAATCACCTTCTAAAAGTTTTATTTTTTTTATTATCTCTTTCAGAATTTCTTCACTAGAAATTTTTTTTATATTTATTAATTCTATTTCTTTTATTTTTACTTCTTTTTTCGGAATTTTTATTTTATCTAAGATATTTTTTCTTGCATAATAATAAAGAGGCCTTCCATTTATTTTTTTTCCTGAAAAAACAGGGATTGTTTGTTCATATTTCCCTTTAAAAGAATCTATTATCTCTTTTAATTTTTCTTCTTCTAAAATTATTTCGTTTTCTTTTTTAGCAATTCCTTGTATATCAAAACTATCTGTTGAAAAACCAATTAAAATTTCTGCTTTGTATTCTTTATCAAGTTTCATTAATTTTTTAAGAATAAATCTATCCGGATTTATTATTAGAAGAAGAATTCCTTCTGCTAATGGGTCTAGTTTTCCAGCATGAGAAATAGAACATTTTTTATATATTTTATATTTTTGTTTAAATTTTTTTATTGCTTGTAGAGGTGTGAATCCTATTGGTTTATAGATACATATAATTTCTTGTTTTTCTTTATTATTTTTCATATAATATTTTTAATTAAATTTTAGAATGTCCCGCCGAACTCTAAGCCAAAAATATCGAAGCACTGACAAATTAATCAAGGTGATATCAAAAGGATATCATATTTTATTCAATCTGCTATAATATTAAACACAGATACGCCCCTTAATAAATCTATCCATCTTTTATAATACTCCTTCCTTGTGAATATTATAATAAACAAACAGATGTTTATTTAGAGTCTTAGTCTCTTCAATTTTTGTAATGCTTTTAGATCTTCCTAGAATAACTTAAGTTTTATTAGATGGTTCTGGTTATTTCTAAAAAGTTCACATAACCTTTATAAGATTAACCTTCTTCAATATATCATGAAAAAAGAACTCCAAATTTTAAAAGCTCTGGCTGATGAAACCAGATTAAAAATTGTGGAATTCTTACTTGATGGAGAAAAATGCGTTTGTGAAATTTTTCCTCATGTTAAGAGAACTCAATCTACAACATCAATTCAATTAAATGTATTAAGAAAAGCAGGAATTTTAGATTCGAGAAAAGAAGGGAAAAAGGTCTATTACTTTATTTCTGATAAAAGAGTCTGCGATGTTTTTAAGGCATTGGGATTTTCTAAAGCTAGACTAAAGAATAAGACTTGCTTTTGTTCTTAATTCTTATTTGTTTTCTTATAATCAACGGACAGTTTATTTTAAATTCGAAAGATTTAAATAGTATTATGAATATATATTCATAATAAAAATATGGAGGCAAAATAAAATGCCAGGACAAGATGGAACAGGACCTTTAGGTTTAGGACCTCTTACAGGTAGAGGACTTGGACCTTGTGGTTGTGGAATGCGAAGAGGATTCGGCAGAGGCTTTGGAAGAGGACTCGGCTGGAGATGCTTATATGTTAAGCCAGTCACTTTAACAAAAGAAGAAGAAAAAAAAATCCTCGAAGCAGAACTTAAAGAAATTGAGCTAGAAAAGCAAGAAATAGAGAAAAGATTGAAAGAGATAAAGTAATCTTTTCTCTTGCTTTTTTCTTTTAGCAAAATTTAAATAGGAATATGAATAAGCATTCATTATGGTACGCCCAAGATTATGTAGAAGAGTTAGATTTAATCCTGATGTGACATATTTCAAACCACGAGGAATTCCTTTAAAGGAATTAGAAGAGATAATTTTGCATGTAGATGAGTTTGAAGCAATTAGGCTAAAAGATTTAGAGGGATTAGAGCAAGAAGAATGTGCTAAAAAAATGAACATTTCACAACCGACTTTTCATAGACTAGTTTTGTCTGCAAGAAAAAAAATTGCTGATGCAATAATAAATGGAAAAGCCATAAAAATTGAGGGCGGAAATTATAAATTATAAAACCCCGCACTATCTCAAATTTCTTTTTAAAAAAATAGAAATAAAAGAGAGCGCGCTTCAATTCCCTACTAAAGTAGTCTATGTTCTCAAACTTTCTTCACTTCGCTCTTTCCCAAGCCCTGCTGGCTTTCGCTTCGTTCGGGTAGTTAAATAGACATTAAAAGGAAAATTCATTGCATTTCGGTTTACCAATTTCTTTCATTTTGCTTGAGAAACTTCTCTTAATGTCATATTTTATGTGAAATCTTTGACTTCAGGTCCAGAACGATAAAATATAAAAAGGTTGATCTATTAATTAAATAATTGATGGAAGAAAAGATGATAAAAATTAATCAGAAAATTTCAGATCTTGAAATAGCAAATTTTGAATTTGAGGCATTCCAAAATGATGAAATAAAAAAAATTAAACTTTCCGATTATAATGGTCAATGGTTGGTTTTGATATTTTATCCTGCTGATTTTACTTTTATCTGTCCTACAGAATTAGAGGAAGCAGCTTATTATTATAAAGAATTCAAAAAATTAGGAGCTGAAGTCTTAAGTGTTAGTACAGATACAGTTTTTGTCCATAAAGCCTGGCATGACCATTCTCCTGCTATCAAAAAAATCGAATTTCCTATGGTTGCTGATCCTGGTGGAAAATTATGCAAAGAATTCGGGACATATATCGAAGAAGAGGGAATCTCTTTAAGAGGAACTTTTATAATAGATCCAGATGGTAAATTGGTAGCTTATGAAATACACAACAATTCAATAGGTAGGTCAGCAAAGGAATTATTAAGAAAACTTCAGGCAGCTATCTTCGTAAGAGAACATAATGGTGAGGTTTGTCCAGCTAGCTGGGAGCCTGGTAGAAAAACACTTAAACCAGGTTTAGATTTGGTTGGTAAAATCTAGAAAGAAGATGAAATATTTCTTTAAATAAAAAATTACAAGTTTTTAAATGTGATATCTGCTGTAGTGTTGTTGAAGTTTTGCATGTTAGCTACACCACTCTAGTTTGTTGATGCCAGCAGATGTAATTGCTTAAAAAAATGAGGATTTCGGCAAAGAAAGACTAATAAAAATTAAATAACCAAAAAATAATTAAATATTAGTTAATAAAAAAATTATGAATAAAAAAGATCTACTGAAAGAACTAAGAAAACAATTTAATTTGACTAAAAAAAGATTGGGGTTTAAAGCGAGTTTTGAAGAGATTAACAAAATTTCTTACATTGAAGATATGGTTCTTTCTCAAGGATTTGTTAGCAATCAATTTTCAAGACAGATGATAAATAGAATGGTGGAACTTTTTATTCGTGGTTAGGTGAAATTTATGCTTGGATTTATCCTCAACCAATGGATATTATTCACATTTTTGAAATTAAAAAACTTTCAGAAGAAGAGAAGCAAGAATTTCTATTAATGATTGATATAATAATGTATATTGTTAGAAAAAATAAAAGAATAGCATTCAAAGGACTAATAAAAAATGAAGAGGCAGATTTTGTTGATGAATTAGTAGAATTTTATAAAAAATATTTCAGTCCCTTCATGTTAAGATATTACGAAAAATTTGAAAAAGTCTGGGAAGAGGAAAAATCAAAAAGGATATTCAAAAAATAGTCTAAAACAAACTTTAAAAAACATAGATAATTTTTATTTTTGTTTTTAAAACGTGCGGTCAGATTTATTTCTCGTCCTGAAAAGCGATTTTGACTCTGCAAAATTCTTTCAGAAAGATTTATAAATTCTTTTTTGCATTTCAATAGATGGTTGAATTAAAGGGAATAATTTTTGGAATAACAATTTTTATTTTAACTTTATTAGCAGGCATCTACGGAATTAACACTTTTTATAAAACAAGTCCTAAATACGAAGACTTTTGTCCAGACATAAGCAGTAGAAAGGAATGCATAGAAAAAAATGGTTCTTGGATCGATTATAACAATAGCATGATAGCTCAGGATAATTATAACGGCTATTGCAGATATGATTATGAAAAATGTCAGAAAGATTATAAAAAAGCAAAAGAAGAATATTCTAGAGGAATTTTTATTTTATCCTTGCCAATCGGTATAATCATAATATTTATAGGTGCTATATTTTTTGGTTTAGCGAGTGTTGGAGCTGGTTTAATGGCTGGAGGTTTAGGAATATTAATTTTTGGAACAGTAGGATATTGGACTTATGCAAAGGATTATATAAAGTTCGCTTTATCTTTAATAGGATTGGTCATAATTGTTATATTAGCGTATTATGCAAATAGAAAGTTTATAAAAAAATGAGTAGTAATTTAGATTTAAGGCATCTCGAAAATAGCGAAGAAGTATTTAAAGCATTTAGCAGACTTATTTCAGGAGGGAAATCAAATTACAGAACTATAATAGAAAAAAGCAAACCTGTTATAAAATGTTCTTGTGGAAAAATCTTAGATGGAACTGAAAAATTCTGTCCTGAGTGTGGAAAAAAATTAAAAGAATAAAAGAGGTAGAATGGCATGGTTAGAAGTTGAAACAAAAGTAAGATTAAATAAAAAAGAGGTAGGAAAATTAAGAGAGAAAATTAAAGAAATAGCAAATTTTGTTAAATCAGGTGTAAAAGGAGATGATTATTTTGCAATAAGAAGGAAGGGTTATCCAAAAAAAGCTTTTAGGATAAGAGCAACAAAAGATGAGTTCGAAATTAATTTTAAAAAATGGCTTAAAAAATATTGGACAAAAGATATAGTTGTGAAACAAGAATTTGAATTCAAATTAAAAGGAAAGGAAGAAGTTGAAGATTTGTTAGCTCTTTTTAAAGATCTAGGATTTGTAGAATGGATGAAAAAAATCAAAAAAAATGAAACCTATTCTTATAAGGATGACAAAAGAGTTTCTATAGAAATAAATAGAGTGAAACATTTAGGTTATTTCTTAGAGATAGAATATTTATGCAAAAAGTGGGAAATTGAAAAAGCTAGAAAAAAGATAAGAGAAGTTTTAAAAAAATTAGAAATAAATCCTAAGAAAATAGACAATACAGGTTATACAAAAATGTTATGGGATAAAGGAATAAAAGACAAAAGATATTTTATTGATTAGAAAATTAGTTCCATAATAAATTTGTTTAATTTATTTAAGTTTTTAATTTCTTTTATAAATCAAATACTTTAGATAAAAAACTGTTATTATAATATGAAAAAGGATTATTATGATTTTCAGTTAAATTAATTTTATATAAATTATTAATAATACAAAGGTTAAAATTCATTTTACTTTTTTGTTATCTGAGGTTTAAAATATTTAATTAAGAGAAACTCAAACAATAAATTTAAATATTTTTGGTGATTTTTAAAGAAATGCTAAAAAAATCAAAAGGTTTATTAAATTTTTTTATTATGTTACTATTCTTTTTTTGTTTAATTTTGTTTTTGTACATTCTTTATGATTTTTATCAGGAGATTCCTAGAGAACCTATAAATATAGAAGTGAACGTTCCAAAAAGTTATGAGAATTCTACAAAAAATGGTATACAATTTCAACCAAACATGAAATTTAACCATAAAAACATAACATACTATATAGACCCTAATTGTGATGAAAACAAAAAAAAGAGAATGAAAGATGCTTTTAGAATACTTTCTAGCGAGAGTGGAGTAATAAGATTTGACGAGGTTTTTAGTGATTATGCTGATATAGAGGTTTCGTGTTCTAACAACTATGAGAGTGATGGGGAAAAAGATTTTTTCATAGCTGGTGAAGGTGGAGCAAAAGAAATAATTAAATCTGGGAATTATCATGTTATAACTAAGGGAGTTATACTACTTTTCGATTATCCTTACAGGTTAGCGAAGTGTGAATATCCTAATGTTGAATTGCATGAATTGTCGCATGTTTTAGGATTTGATCATTCAAATAAAAAAGACAGTTTGATGAATCCTCTTTTAAATTCTTGTTCTCAAAGATTAGATTACGAGATAATAAAAGAGATTAGGAGGTTGTATTCAGAAGAAGATCTGCCGGATATTACTTTTGAAGATATTAAGTTAGTTAAATCAGGGAGATATCTAAATATGAATTTGACTATCAAAAATAAAGGAGTGATAGATGTTGACAGTTTTAATTTAAGTATTTTAGATGATGAAAATAGAGTATTAGAAGAAAAAGAAATCAAAAATTTGAAATTCGGCGGAGGAATAATTTTAAATATAGAATTTTTAAGATTGAAAAATCCAAATACAAAAAAAATTATGTTCTTTTTAGACAAAGAAAATAAAATAAAAGAATTACAAAAAAATAATAACTTTTTAGAAGTCAGGCTTATCTAATTTAAATAAAAAATAAAAAACATAAATCAATTTTTAAGAGTATTCGTCCTCGAATTCGTCCTCGAATTCGTCTTCAGACTCGTCCTCGTCAGATTCCTCTTCATCCTCATATTCCTCTTCTTCGTCTTCAGACTCGTCCTCGTCGTATTCGTCATCAGAGTCGTACTCTTCATCAGAACTATCTTCGTATTCTTCGTCTTTGTATTCCTCTTTCATTTTTAATTTTTTTTATTTAATTAAAAAAATATGTTGTTTATGGTTTTTAAATCTTTTTAATATTTTTTAATTGTTATTTTATAAGATATGTTAAAATTTATATCCCTCGGGGGTGAGTCGAACACCCATCTTTCGGTCTACAGCCGAAGGTAATAGCCGTTATACGACCGAGGGATCTTATTGATTAATTTTTTTAATATTTAAAGTTTTTTGGTTTAAATGTTTTGTTTTTTTGGCTCGTTGATAAAAAAAGCTTTATTAGATAAGGTTTCTTTTGTTTTTCCTTCTTTTTTATAGATTAATCTTGCTGGTGGAAGTTCAAACTTACCAACTATTCCTATCTTAGAATAAATGATGTAACTGAATATTCTTTCTTCGTCTTTATCCAAAGACTCTAAATCCCACTCTAAAATCCTGTTTTCTATATCTATTTTGTTTGGAGAAATTGCTCCAAACTTTTCGTACAAACTAACTAAATAAGGAAGTTTATCTATAATTTTTATTTTCTCTACGAATCTCTTTGCTTTCACTTTTAGATGTATTTTTAATGCGAACTCTCCTCCAATGGCCTTAACGAAAGATACTCTTTTTTTTATAATTATATCAGTTTCTATAAACTTTTTTATAAGTAAAGTTAAAAAGATAATTAAAAAAAATGTAAAAATCGGATATAGTAAATTGTATTTTATTATTAATCTAAATTCTTCTCCTGGATATATTTCTTTTTCCCATGTATAATATTTCTTAAAGTTTTTTATTTCTGTCCTAGTTGGTTCTATATTAAATGTAAGAAATAACTGATATAAAACATTTGTTTCAAAATTGAATGTTAAGTTTTTTTTAACATTCCCTGCATTTTTTTTAATTATTTCCTTAGTTATTATAAGGAATCCTTTTTTATTTTCTTCGCTTATTAACTTCTCTTCTTCCAGAAACCTTATTATTATTTCTTTTTCAGCTTCTTTACCCCTTGTTTTTATTTTAACTTTTGCTAAATAATTACCTGCGATTAATTTTCCTAATTTTTCTTTATCTAAAGTTATTTTTATTTCTTTAGTTTCAAGAGACCTTAAAGGAATCTTCTCTTTATATTCGAAAAATATAGAGTTTATTTCAATTTCTAAATCATCAAGATCCTTTGTCAAAGTATTTTTTATGAGCAATCTTGCATTATCTGAATTTAAGGTTATGTCGTCTGAATAAACTGAGATGATATCACTTAAACTTATTATATTCATGTTTAATTTTCCTTTCTTTACATTTTTTTTAGAATCACTGATGACATATTCGAATGCAAAAAATCCTTTTCTCATTTTTAGAGGATCCTGTGGCATTACTTTTATTTTAACTGTTTTTGTTTCTCCTGAATTTATTTTTATTTTGTCTGAGATTATATCTAAACCTACTAATGAATAAATTTCGAATTCTTCGCTTTCTCCAATATTTTTTATAGTTAGATCATAAATTGCTGGTTCGTTAAATTCTAATATGTAACTGTCGGAAATAGGTTTTATCTTCACATCTATATTTATAGCATAAACAAAATTTATAGAAAGAAAAACGAATAGTGTTAAAGCAAAAATTATCTCTCTTTTCATTTTAATAATAAATTTATTTATGGTATATATTTAAACATTTTTATAGTTAAAATCAGTTGTTACTTTCTTCCCTCTAATGACAAAAAAGCTTTACACTGGGATATGAGTTCTTCAACTTCTTCTAGAATTTTTACTTGATACTCCTCTATTCTGCTCCTTATTACGTATCTCTCATATACTCCCCTCATAAACTTCCAGAAAGGGCTATTTTCCCATCTATCTTCGTAATCTTTTATCAATATGGCCCTGAATCTTAATTCAACACCCCCACTATCCATCTTTATTTTTTTGTTTTCTCTCTGCACCTCTACTGTTTTTAATCCAACTATCATCCAATCTAGTGTTATTCTAAATTTAAAGTAATCTGAAACTTCTTTATCAGCTTCCCATTTAATCTCAATTTCTTTTGTATCTCCAGAAATCTTCTCATTATAACTCCTTTCATAGACATCGTAACCTTCTTCTCTTAACCAATCGTATATGAAACTATAAAAATCTTTGAAACTAAATATCCCTGTATTTTTAATTTTTCCCCTGAAAACAACATCTTTTTCTGACATATTTCGTCCCTTTTATGTTTATAAAAAGAAAGAGCTATTTAAAAAATCTTCGTTTAATCTTAAAATTTAGAATTTATTAGATTAACTTTGTTGCAATTCGCACACAACCATCTACCGTTTGTAAAGCATAAAGAATCAAAATTATAACATTTTTCGCATATCCCGTCTTTAATCAACTCTCTATTTTTTTCATAGTTTTCTGAACTTATAAATCCGAATTCTTTTACTATTTCGAATAACTCTAACTGAATTTTTAGGATATCATTTAAGCTTAGTAAGCCTACTACTCTTTTTTTAACAGTAACTGGTAGTCTTTTGAAACTAGTTTTTTTCATTATTTTTATTGCGTCATAGATATCTGCAGAAGGTTTTATAGTTGTTATTTTTTTTGTGCATACTTCTGAAGCATGGATATTTGATAAATCTTTTTTCTTAGTTAATACCCATAGTATATCTCTCTCTGTTAAAAGACCTTTCAAAAAACCGTTTTCCTCTATTATTAAACTACTTGCTCTTTTTTTAACCATTAATTTCAAAGCATCAAACAAATCAATTGTTGGTTTTACAGAAATAAAATTCCTGTCCATAACATCTCCAACCTTCACACCAATTTTCATATTATTTTAAAAGCAAAGTAATATTAGAATTAATCTGATATTTAATATATATTTTTAAAAATATATTTCATAATATCCTGAAATGGATAAGCATTTCATAGATTATATACTTTTGTTATATATTTTTGTATTTATTAAAATTTAAATATATAATTAGGTTTAGCGTATCGTAAAAAAATGTCAGAAAAACAACCTATTTATATACTTCCTGAAAATGTTGAAAGAGTTATTGGTAAAAATGCTCAAAGAAATAATATTCTTGCTGCAAAACTGGTTTCCGATGCTATTAAAACAACTTTAGGCCCTAAGGGAATGGATAAAATGCTTGTTGATTCTATAGGAGACATCACAATAACCAACGATGGTGTTACCATATTGGAGAAAATGGAAATAGAACATCCAGCAGCTAAGATGATGGTAGAAATATCGAAAACACAAGAAAGCGAGGTCGGGGATGGAACTACAACTGCTGTAATGTTGGCTGGTAAACTACTTGAAAATGCAGAAAAATTATTGGATATGAAAATTCATCCAACAATAATAACCAAAGGTTATAATCTAGCTGCAGAAAAATCAAAAGAGTTTTTGGAAGAATTAAGTATAGAATTAAATACAAGAAATGAGGAGATCTTAAGGCAGATAGTTATTACTGCAATGACTGGAAAATGTGCAGAAATTGTAAAGGAAAAATTTTCAGAGATAATTGTTGAAGCGATAAAGCAAATTGAAGAGAATGGAAACGTAGACCTCAGTAACGTAAGAATTGTAAAAAACAAGAGCGCTTCTATTGAAAATACCAAGTTAATAAAAGGGGTTGTTATAGATAAAGAAAGGATTTCTATAGAAATGCCTAAGAAAGTTGAAAATGCAAGAATAGCCCTTATTTCAGATAGCTTAGAGATAAAAACTCTTAGTTCAGAAACAAAAATTTCTATAACTAATCCTAATCAATTAGAAGAATTTTTTGAAAGAGAAGAAAAAATTTTAAAAAATATTGTTGAAAAAATAAAGAGTTCTGGAGCAAATGTGATATTCTGTCAAAAAGGGATAGACGATGTTGTGCAATATTATTTAGGAAAAGAAAAAATTTATGCTTGCAGGAGAGTTGCAAAATCTGATATGGAAAGCATAGCAAGAGCTACAGGTGCTAAGATAGTTAGCAATCTTGAAGAATTGTCAGAGAATGATTTAGGAAAAGCAGGGATTGTTGAAGAGATAAAACATGGAGAAGAAGCAATGACCTATATAACAGAGTGTGAAAATCCTAAAGCATTAACTATTGTAATTTATGGAGGTAGCGAACATGTTATAGATGAGATGGAAAGGGCAATAAAAGATGGTTTGGGAGATGTTGCTGCAGTGATAAAAGAGAGAAGGATAGTTGCTGGAGCTGGTGCTATAGAAATCGAGTTAGCAAAAAAAATAAGGGAATTTTCTAATAATCTACAAGGAAGGGAACAACTAGCTGTTCTTGAGTTTGCAAATGCTTTAGAGTTCATTCCTGTTACATTAGCTGAAAATGCTGGATTAGATTCTATTGATGTTTTAACAGAGTTAAAAGTAAGACATGATAGAGGGGAAAGATTCGTAGGAATAAATATTTTAAACAACAAAATTCAAAATTCTTTAGAAGCAGGCATAATAGAGCCTGCAAAAATAAAAAGACAGGCAATCTCTTCTGCAACAGAAGTTGCTATAATGATACTAAGGATAGATGATGTTTTTGCTTCAAAAGGTTCTACTAAAAAATCTAATTTAAATGAAAGGTACGGAGATATAGAATAAAATAATAAAAATTTTGGTTTACATTCTCTTGGTTCTATTACACAAATTAGGGAGAAATAGAAAAAATTAAAAAATGCGTATTAATATTTTATATTGTTATGTTTAATTTCTTTTCATTTATTATTTGTTTTATTCCTTCTTTGATATAATTACTTTCTAATGCAAAACCTATGTTCTCTGCTCTTGCTTTAAAATTGTTTATACCTATAACTTTTCCATTTGTGTTTATAAGAGGACCTCCGGAGTTTCCAGGATTTAAGGAAGCATCTGTTTGTATATATGCAGGAATTCCGTTCATTCCTAACCTATGTATTCCGGATACTATTCCTTCAGAAACTGAAAAAGATAATCCTAAAGGATTTCCAATAGCTATCACTTTCTCTCCTACTCGGACATTATCAGAGTTTTCTAGTTCTAAATAATCGTGATTTCCGGATATTTTTAGAAGTGCTAAATCCAGAGTTAGATTATATCCTATAAGGGATAGCTCTTTAATTTCATAATCAGATGTTATTGCCTCTGCCTCTCTTGCTCCAGATAATACATGCGCGTTTGTAACTATATAACCATCAGGAGAAATTATAAATCCTGTACCTTGTGCAACATCAGTTCTAATGTTGACTATAGATTTAATAGATTTGTCTATTATTACAGAAAAATCATTGCTTGTTTTTGCTTTTATTGTGCTTATTTCTTTTTCTACATTCGATTTGGTATTTGCTAGATTTTCAGATAACTCCTTGATTTTGTTTTGCAACTCTATGTTGTTAGTATCTATTTTTTCATTGATTCTCGTTTCTAATTTTCTGTTTTCATTTTCTAATTTGTTTTCTAAGTCTAAAATCTTTTTATTTAAAATTATTATAGAAATTATTTCTGATGTAATTATAAGAACTATTAAAAAAAGTATAAAAACAGAGCTTTTTTCTTTTTTCATATTATTTTTTATATTTAGGATTATTTAAATTTAGTCTTTTAAAATGCTTTCTTACTAAGCAGTATGCGCTATGCGAGAATCGAACTCGCGTTTCATCGTTGGCAACGATGCGTTCTACCACTAAACTAATAGCGCATTTATATTTTATTTATAATCCACTACTTCCAAATCCTTTTTCTCCTCTTTCTGTTTCTGATAGATTATAAACCTCTTTGAATGTCGGTATATAATAATCTTGAATTATTCCTTGACAGATCCTATCTCCTTTTGAAATTCTAAAACAATAGCTGTTTGAATTATGTAAAACTATTTTTATCTCTCCTCTGTAATCAGAATCTATTACTCCTGCGAATCTATGAATTCCTTTTGACCCAAGCCCGCTCCTGTCCCATATTAAAAGAACTTTTCCGGTTGGTATTTCTAGAGAAATTCCTGTAGATATTGTATGGGTCTCTCCTGGAGAAAATTCATAATCTTCTACTGAATAAATATCAAATCCAGCGCAATGTTCTGTAGACATTGTTGGTATTTTTGCATCGTCCCTTAATTTTTTTATTTTTATTTCTAGGGTTTTATTATTTTCTGTTTTGTTCAATGCCATAAAGTTAATTGAGCTAATAAGTTTTAAAACTTTATGTTTAAGTTTAATATTCTTTAAATATTACTAATTTTCCATTTTTATCTCTTAGAAAAAACCTGTCATGATCATCATTCCAAACATTGTTTTTTGAATCGTATCTCTTTGTTTCATAAGAATTCATTTTATCCAGCTTAAAAAAATGATTTGCATTATCTTTAACTATCCAACCATCTAGGCTGCATTCGAAGGAACAAATATTTTCCAGTACAAAAAATTCTTCTTTAGGATTGATTTCTTTTAGTTTGATACATTCAGAACATTTTTCTTTGCTTTTCTCCCATAATCCTATTTCGTTTTTCATTGAAAAATTTTCAGCGTATCTAAATTTTTTTTCATAAACTAAGTTTTCTATCATAAATGTTGTTGCTAAACCTTTTTCTAAAATCTCTATATTAATGAATCTTCCATTATAAAAAACGTACCTTAGTTTTCTTTTGTATTTGTCTGTGTCTTCTTTGTCTCTTGCTAGTTCTATAGATTTGTTCTCTATTTCTTTTAAGAATTCTTTCGCATCTTGATAATAAGGATTTCCTTTTTCCGGAGTGTTTATACCTAAAAGTCTTACTTCATATTTTCCATTATCATTTTTTACTTCTATAGTGTCTCCATCTATAACCCTAATAACAAAAGCTTTTTCAAATTCGTAGTTAATTTTTTTGTTTTCTACTAAATTTTTAAAATTTGTTTTTAAGCTTTGATAATATACACTTAATAGTGCTAAGAAAAAAATTATCAATAAAAATATAAATAATTTTTTAAAATTCATATTTTAAAACAAAACATAAACTTTTTAAATATAGTCCTGATAATTAAAATAAAGAAAGTTTGAAATAAAATCTTAAAATTAAAATGTCAAAAGTAAGAATAAAATTAAGGAGCATGAAGATAGAAGAATTAAACCAGATTTGCAATCAGATTAAAGAGATTGCTAACAAAGCTGGAATAGCTATAAGAGGCCCTATTCCCTTGCCAACAAAAAGATTAAAAATAACTACAAGGAAATCTCCATGCGGTAATGGCACTGCGACTTTCGATAATTTTGAAATGAGGATACATTCTAGAGTCATAGACCTTCCATCAGATGACAGGGTTTTACATTCTGTTATGAGAATGTACATTCCAAGAGATGTTATGATAAAAATAGAAATGAAAGATTAAGTAAGAAATTATATTTATTTAGAATCTTCTTTTATTCCAAAAATATTTCCAGTTTTGTTTAAATTTTTTATTATTTCGTTGTTAGAACGTACCTCTCTTTTGGAATTAACAAAAACGTTTCTTGCTTTTATAATAGAATCACAAATTTTTAAATTCATAGGACACTGGATTTCACATGCCTTGCACAAAGTGCAGTCATATAGGATTCTTTCAATTATATCATTTTGCATCATTATTGCCATTCCTCGAGGCGAATATTGTTCTTCTCTTACAATTCTAAAAACAGGGCATAAAGATTTGCACAGACCACATTTAGTGCATTTTTCTAAAATATCTTTTATTTCTTCTCTTGCGTTGTGCGAATCAATTTCCATCTTCTTTTTTTGTTTCTTTATATTTGTTTGTCATTATTTTTTTTATTAAATCTAATTCTTCTCTTCTGTTATTTTTGTTTAAAAATTTTTCATTTCTTAATGCAGTATTTTGAATTTCAGAATCCTTTTTTTCTGTTTTAGATTCTGTTTTGGAATTTTCTATGATATCTGTATTAATAACATTTATTGAGTTATTTTCTAACTTTGTTTTATCGCTCTGCGAAACTATAGGTTCTGATCCAAGATTTTTGGATATAAGCGATTTATTGTTAGTAAAATCTTCTTTAGTTTTGATTTTATCCTCTATTGGATCTATAACTTTTTTTTTGTTTAATTTCCATTGAGGATCGTATCTTAACTTTGTCCTCTGGATAATTCTAATGTCTAAAGGATCTAAAAAATCTTTTCTGATTAATCCTATACCATATTTTCCAAATTTTATATTCATTTTTTTTAAAAAATTCATTATCTCTCCTCTTTTGTTATCTCTTTCTTTAAAAAATGGGTGAACTATATTTGTCCCGAAATATGCTATATAGGGTATGTCATTATTTTCTAACATTAAAATAAAATCCTTTATTTTGTCAGAGAAAAATTTTGGGTCTTCATTTATTGTATAACCTTCGGAAGCAAGCTTGTAAAAAACTTTTCCTGTTGATTTTATTAAAGAATAATATTCCTCATCTTTTATTTTTCCAAGATCCGAATCAAATTCTATTATAAGATTGTATTTTTCTGGATAACCAAAAATTTTTGATAATTTTTTAGAGAATAGTTCCAACATGCACACTTCATTTTCTTGCTTTAATTTTTTCGCAACAGATAAGACTTCGTCTAAATTTTCAGACTGGAAAATCGAAGCACTTCTTTTTGGTATAGAAATTAATTTTAATTTTGCATTTATTATAATCCCTGTTAAACCTTCCATTCCGCAAACATCTGATATATCTGGCTTTGTTATTTTCATTATTTCTCCATTTCCATTTATAATTTCAACTTCTTCTATCCAATATTTCATAGAACCATATCTCATGTTCCTTCTGCCAGAAGAGTTCATAGCTATCATACCTCCTATAGTTGATATTCCTTCGTTAGAGAGTTCTATTGGGAATTCAAGATTTTGAGGTTTTAATTTTTCATTTAATTCTTTTATGGTTACTCCTGCTTCTACATACAAGGTTTTTTTAAACCTATCAAAATTATAAATTCTGTTCATCTTGCTTAGGTCTATTATTATAGAATTGTCAGGTACGCAGCCACCTACTAGGTTGGTTCCAGCTCCTCTTGGCACTATATCTTTGTTAGAGTTGATTATTATTTCTTGGATTTCTTCTGCTTTTGTTGGAAAAAAAACACTATCAACTTTTCCTTTAATTCCAGATGCGTCTGTTTCAAAACATATTAATTCTTTTCTATTCATTTTTTTCAATTTCGATTTTTTCTTTAACTTCTGAAATTATCCTATTTTCTTCTTCCCTCTCTTCTTTTTCTATCATCTCTTTAAGATTTTTTTCTTTAAATATTCCTAAAGCTAATGCCAAAACTTCTGAGAATTCCCATATTTTTATATCGAAATCCTTTGAATTTTTTTTTAACAATTCGTAATCGCTTAAAGAGCTAACCACAACATTTTTTGTATTTGTTCTTTTAATTTGTTTTAATCTTTCTTTCGCTATATCATCTGCAAGTTTTGGATTTGTTATTGTTAATCCTCCACAACTTCCGCAGCATAAGTTTTCTTTTTTTGTTTCATCTATTTCTTTTATCTCACATCCTATTAGCCTCAATATCTCTCTTGGTTCATTATAAATATCATGATATCTGCTCAAATAACAAGAATCTTGGTAAAATATAGTATCTTCGATTTTGTTTTTTATTAATTCTGGGTTTTCTTTTAGTTTTGTAAGAATTATATTCCAGATGTTTTTTATTTCAATGTCCCATTCGAACAAAATTTTCTTGTAATCGTTAAACATTCTGTAACAACATGGAGAATTTGTTATTATGCTTTTTATACCTTGGTTTTTAAAAATCTCAAAATTTTTTTTTGCCAACTTCCTAGCTTCTAATTCGTATCCTCCTTCTAAAGCTGGCAAACCACAACAAATTTTTTCATCTGCAATTTTGAAATCTATTCCTAACTTGTTAAATATTTTTTTATAAATTTCAAAATTAGTTTTGAATTTAAAATAAGTTACACAACCTGGAAAGTACAATGTTTTAGATTGTTTAAATATTGAAAGTAGACCCATTTTTTGTTATATGAAATCAAAATTGTATCTCTTTTAAGTATATCTATATTTTAAAATATGTTATGAAGTTACGCCGCCACTGGGAATCGAACCCAGGAGCCCAAAGGGCAGGGATCTCCAATCCCTTGCACTACCACTATGCGATGGCGGCCTAACAAATTATTTTTTAAAATAAAAAATTAATCTTTTATTACCTTAGGATTATCTGTTCTAAAGTTCCATGGAGAGTGACCAAACTGAATTATTAAATCTATTCCTAAATGTTCAACTTCCATTGGTATGTCACAGCCACCAAAACAATCCCCTAGCCATATAAAGCAAGAAGCTTTAGTATTTTTTTCTATCTCTCTGCATATAACTTGTGAATAAGGTTTCATTCCTTCTGGAAATTGTAATAAGACGTTCTTCGGTTTTTCCTTTTTTATTGTCTTTATTACTCTCTCAAGTTCAAGATCATAAATTTCTTTTATTTCTTCTATAGTCTTTTTCTCCATTTTAAATTTATAGATCTTAATTTAATTTTAAATAAAAACTTTCCTGTATTTAAATCTTAAGTTAGCAGGTTCTGTGTAGCTAAAAGGTGATGAATATTAATTCTATGAATTTCAGTATTCTATTAAATGAAACAAAAATCTTAATCTAGCAAATAATATCCTTAATTGTATATTAAATAATCATATTGAAACTTAATACCTTTAAATTAAATCATTCAAATCCCAAAATATTTTTATTAAGATATTGTGTTACCTATCTTAAATGTTATCATCATAAATTATCACATTTTAAGGTAACACAATCAGTTAGCAAAACTATTTCCTGATTTTGAATTTAAGTTGAAATAAATCTCAATAATATGTAGATAGATTAAAACTAATTTTATCTAAATATTAATTAAAAATTAGTTATATTTTTGTAATTATAAACTTTAAAATAAGTATTAATTAATTTATTATTAATATTTTTAAAATTATCCTGTTAAAGTTTTGATAATAATAATTTTGCTTATTTTTTATAGTTAATTATAAATTTTATATTCCTTTATATATTTTTTAATTGTATTTTAACTTCATTGGTTCTTTCTTTGGTTCATTTGTTTCTTCTGAGACTTTTATTGATTTTTTTATTGATTCAAGAAAAAATATAAGGCTAAATTTTTATATTAAGTATTTGTTATAAAAATATTTGAGTTAGTTTGAGGTACCATAAAAATGAAAAGTTGTATGAAAAATAAAAAACGATTATTTAAAAAAGAATCTTTAAAAGAAAAAGTTTTTGAGATTGTAAAAATGATACCAAGTGGAAAAGTTATGACCTATAAGGATATTGCAAATCAACTAAAGACATCTCCTAGAGTAATAGGAAGAATTCTATCTAAAAATGTTCATCCTATAAAAATTCCTTGTCATAGGGTTATAAGATCTAATATGAAAGTAGGAGGATATACATTTAAAGGAAATTTTTTTCCTGAACTAAAAATAAAACTTTTAAAAAAAGAGGGGATAAAAATTTTAAAAGGAAAAGTTATTTTTAAATTTATTTTTTAGAAGATTCTCAAATTTTTAAGTTGGTTTTATCCTTTGAGACCTTAATTAGAACCTTATAATCTAAATATTTTAAATATCTATCTTAGACTTAGCTATCTAGAACTTATTATGAAAAACTTTAAATCTTATTAAACCATGATTATAAAGTTTTATTTATATTAATTTATAATAGATAAAATGACACAAATACGTCAACCCATAGTTACTGTAGCAGGTCATGTAGACCATGGAAAAACAACTTTATTGGACAATATAAGGAGAACAGGGGTTGCTGAAAGTGAAGCAGGAGGGATTACACAGAAAATTTCTTTTACCAAAGTTCCTTTAGAAAACATAAAAAGAAGATGTAGTTTAATATATGAAAAAAATATAAAATTAGATTTTCCTGGTTTTATTTTTATAGACACTCCTGGACATGCTGCATTTTCTCATTTAAGAAAAAGAGGAGGAAGTTTAGCTGATTTGGCTATTTTAGTTGTTGATATTAACGAAGGAATAATGCCTCAGACAGCCGAAGTAATTGAAATTTTAAAATTAAACAAAACTCCTTTTGTTGTTGCATTAAACAAAATAGATAATATATCTGGATGGAAAAAACAATCAGAAGATTTAAAAGAGAACATAGAAAAACAACCTTTGAATGTCAAACTAAATTTTGATGAAAAAGTTTATACATTAATAGGATCTTTGCATCATCATGGATTTAATGCAAAACTTTTTTACGAAATTGTTGATTTTACTTCTCAACTTGCTTTGATACCTTGTTCTGCTAAAACAGGCGAAGGAATAAACGAGCTAATCTTAATGCTTTGTGGATTGAGTCAAAAATTTTTAAAAAATAATTTAAGATTAGGAGAAAAAGCAAGGGGAGTAATATTAGAAATAAAAAAAGAAAAAAATATGGAGTATATAGAAGCTGTGCTATACGATGGAATTTTATCTGTTAATGACGAAATTGCAATAGCTAGTTTTTCTGAACCAATAATAACAAAAATTAGATTTTTAGAAGAAATTCTTCCAGTTTCAACAAAATTTAAACCTGTTCATAAAGTTATTGCTGCAAATGGTATAAGAATGCAGTTGATAACATCGTACGAAATTCTACCTGGAATGCCTTTTATAACTTTTAAAAATGATTTAGAAAAAATAAAAGAGGAGTTTAAAAAAGAAATCTTTGAAAAAATAAAGACAGATGATGAAGGAATAATAGTTAAAGCTCATTCTTTGGGTAGTTTGGAGGCACTTATAAATTTGTTGAGGGAAGAAAAAATAAAGATAATAAGTGCAGGTATAGGAAAGATAAACAAAAAAGATGTTATAGCTGCTCAAACTAATTTTTCCCTAAATCCTTTGAATGCTGTTATCTTAGGTTTTAATGTTGAAGAAGATGAAGAAATTAAAAATCTTGATAAAAGCAAAATAAAAATAATAAAAAATGATGTAATCTATAGGTTAATCGAAGATTTAATTAAATATCAAAAAGAAAAAAATGATGAAATTAAAAAGAGTAGATTAATGGAATTAAATGTGGTTGGAAAATTAAGAATACTTCATAATTTTTTGTTTAGAAATTCCAATCCAGCTATTTTCGGTGTTGCTGTAGAATCTGGAAAGATAAGACCTGGTTTAACACTTATCAATGAAAATGGAGAAGAAATTTCCAAAATTAAAGAGATACAACACGAGAACAAACAACTTAACGAAGCTGTTAGTGGAATGCAAGTAGCAATTTCTCTTCCTGGTGTTAATTTTGAAAGGCAATTAAAAAATGAAAATTTTCTTTATGTTAATTTAACAGAGAATCAATTTAGAAATCTTAAGAACAATAAAGACTTATTGACTCTTGAAGAAATAGCTATCTTACAGAAAATCGCTGAAATAAAAAGAAAAGAGAATCCGTGTTGGGGAATTTAATTTTTTATTTATTGAAAACCTATATTAAAATGTGTTTATAATGTATAGATTGTATATAATTCTTTATATACATTTCTAAAATATTTTTTTACTACTTAAAAGTTTATAAATATTTTGGATGTCTGTCCGATATGAGTTTTGCTGGAATTTTAGATACTAATTCAGATTTAGAAGAGATAGTAATTAATTACCAAAATGGGGATAGTGATGCTTTTCAAGAACTAGTTAGAGAAGTCTCTGAAAATGGGTGTGTTGATATTAGTTTTCCAATTTCTTCTGGGTTTTTTAGTTCTAATAGGTCTGATGTGATTTATTCAGGTTTTTTGATTGGATTAGAAAAGGCAGCTAAAACATGGGACAAAAATAAAGGAGATTTCGTAACCTATGCTCATCCTTTAATCAATCAAGGGATAAAAGATGAAATAATTTTTGATAATTGTAACAAAAAATTTAGAGAAGAATGGACAATGAGAAGTCTAAACCAAGATCTTGGTAATTTTACACTTTTGGATTTTATTGGAGAGAGTTCTCATGACACAATAGTTTCTGCTCAATCTGAGGATTTCGAAATACATGAATTAAACGAATTAAAACCTTTGGACAGGAGCGTTATGTATCTTTTGTTTACTCAGAATTTACGTAAAAGGGATATCTCTGAAAGATTGGGTATAGATGTAAAAGAAGTAGAAAAAAGTGTTAGAAGATTAAAAACTAAATTTCGAAAAATGATAGATGTCAATGATAAAGATATTAGCTATTGGGTGATAAGAAAAGAAATTGAAAGAATTTATGAACAATCTTTTGTTGGAAATAACATAACTAACAGGTTTGTACCTATACCTACTGAAAAATTAAGAGAAGCTTACAGAGTGTATTTAGAAAAAAGAAAATCTAGAGAATCGCGCAAGAATTATTGCCCTATACAAGTTTATGATAATAATTCAAAAGAAATTATCAGGGAAGTTTTAGCAACGATAGATCCAAATGAAAAAAGTTTAAAAAGAGCTTTACAAGAAAGAGGTTTTAGAAGCCTTCTTACTAGGACTGGAGTTAGAAAAATTATAATGGATTTGGAACCAGATAGAATAGAAAATCTTCCTCTACAAAAATACAGATTAGGTGAAGAATCTAAAAAATTATTCTTAAAATTATATAAAAGATTTTTGTATTCTGAAATTAAGGATTTCGAAGAAGCAGATAGGTTAAATTCAAGAGAGAGAAAGGTTAGATTGCTTGTAGATTATTTGAAAAATGAAAAAAGATTAAGCATAAAAATGGATGAGTATGGATTAAATATTTATACAGCTTCTTGTGTAGGAGATAGCTATAAGTCTTTGTTGTTGTATTGCGATAGAATTTCTGGTGATAATTTATTTGATAGAAATGAAAGATATTTTGTTCCTTCTTGGCTTATTAGAAAGAGAGGGATGTGGGAGCAAGGAAAAAAATCAGAAAAATTAGTAGCTATAGCTTTGCAGGATGTTCTTTGGGATTACGATGGCACATCTCCAGTTTTTAGAGGTTATAGGTATGCTGAAGAAATAAGGGATAGAGCAACAATGACTAATATATTAAAAAATTTTTTTAGGAAAGAAAAAAAAGTATTGGAATTTTTAATCGAAAAAGGTCTTGGAAAAGTTCTTGATTCTCTAAATGACATGAATCCTAGTTTTAATTCTAAATCTTATAAATTATTATTCATGATTTATGACCGATATTTTAATTTAAAATTGTTCGATAGAAATGAAAAACATTACGTTCCGTTATGGTTAATCGGGGATAAAAAAGTTTGGAATAGAGGAGAAGAATCAAAAAATTTAGCTTTAGAAGAGATTCAAGATGTCCTTTGGGAGATTAAGGGTTATAGAGAGGCTGAAGAAAGCTGTGATAAAAGTTTACAACTAAGAATTTTGGATGAAGAGCTTTTTAAAAAAAATCCTAATTTAGTAAATTGGTTTATAAAAATGGGTTTAGGAGGATTAATGGATTATTTTGTTTATGATGATGTAAAGGGAATCTTAAAGAGGAGGTCTCCGTATGAAATCTTGAGATTTTATGACAAAAACAAAAACCTTGGTTGGTTTGATGAATCAAGTTATCCTGTAATAAGAAGAAGTTTAGATAAAAGGGTATATGTTGCTTATGATGAGTTTTCATTGCCTCCTCCTAGAAAGCGTAGAAAAGTTAGGTTAGATAAAGAAAACAGGATTCGATAAGTTTTAAAAGTATTTTTACAACTAATATTTATGGTTTTTAAAATTAACATATCCCATAAAGGAAAAAGCTTTAAGATCGAAACAGAATCTGAAAATTTGATTGGAAAAAGGATAGGAGAAAAAATTGATGGAAAAGAAATTTCAAATGAACTAAAAGGTTATGAACTAGAGATAACTGGAACAAGCGATGTTGCAGGTATACCTGGAATAAAAGGTTTGGAGGGAAGTATTTATTATAGAAAATTGTTAAAATATGGAAAGGGTATGAGAGATAGAAGAAAAGGAATTAGATTAAGAAAAACACTAAGGGGAGAAGAAATTTCTTCTAAAACTGTTCAAATTAATCTAAAGGTTATAAAAGAAGGTGAAAAAAAGTTTGAGGAATTTTTAAAAAAAGAAGAAAAACTTGAGAATATTGCTAGTTAGTTGGAAGGTCGTAGTTTTTTATATTTAAAGATTTAAATTCAAAATAGATTATTAACTAATATTAGTGTTTGGTTTTCTTTTCTTTTGATTTTTTGTTTTTACAACTCGGGCATTCAACTCCCCATTCAACCATATCGTATTTCTTAAAGCAAATCGGGCAGTGTGCATATATTGGTTTTGAGTATTTTAGCTCATTCATTTTATTTAAATTCATAATATTTTATTTATAGAACACCTCTAATAGATTTTATTAGTATCCTAAGTTTTTAAACTTTTCTATAGTAATCACTCTAAAATAATTAATTGTTTCTCTGCTTAATAGTTTGTTTTATGAACTCTATAAAAAAAGGTGTCAAAGATAAAATTATTACAGTTAAAGTTATAAAAGTTAAATGATTTTTTACGAATTCTATTTTTCCGAAATAATATCCTAAATAAACAAAAATAGAAACCCATAGAATAGCACCTGTAACATTATAAATGAAGAACTTTTTGTAATCCATTTTGCATATTCCTGCTACAAAAGGAGCAAAAGTTCTTATTAATGGTGTAAACCTAGCGAGGATTATTGTTTTTCCTCCGTGCTTTTTATAAAAATTTTTTGTTTTATCTAAGTACTCTTTTTTTAGCAACTTGCTTTTTAAAAAAATTTTTTCTCCAAAATAACTTCCTATAAAATAATTTACACTATCACCAATTATTGCTGCTGATATTAGAGTTATCAAAACAAAAAATAGATTTAAAATACCTGCTCCTGCAAAAGTACCAGTTATAAATAAAAGCGAATCTCCTGGAAAAAATGGAGTTATAACTAAGCCAGTTTCTAAAAATATTATTAAGAATAATATAATATAAACTCCTAATCCGTATTTGTTTATCAATATGTATAGATATTTGTCAGCATGAAAAATAAATTTTATTATATTCATTTTATTATATTATTTTAAATTATTTTTATATAGTATTAAGGACTAAAGTTATTTATAAATTAATCTATGTATTTTGTAAAGATTGTATAAAAATAAGACAAGAGATTCCTAATGTTCTTGTGATGGTTTGTAATAATTAAGTTTATAGAAAGGGTAAAGTTTCTTATGAGTTTCACCAACATGCTTAAAAACTCTTTTTTTATATTAAGTGTATGATAGAACAAAAAAATATCGAAGAGCTTGAGATGATAAATATAGGAATGGTCGGTCACATAGACCATGGAAAAACAACTCTTTTAGCAAAACTAACTGGAAAATTTGCAGATACTCATTCTGAAGAATTAAAAAGAGGCATAACTATAAAATTAGGATATGCAGATACAATAATAAAAAGAAATGGGAAAGAGAGATACGTTAGTTTTGTTGATTGTCCAGGTCATGAAATGTTAATGGCAACTATGCTATCTGGAGCTGCTTTAATGGATGCTGCTATTTTGGTTATTGCTGCTAACGAAGGAATAATGCCTCAAACTAGAGAACATTTAATAGCTCTTCAAGCAAAAAAAATAAATAAAATACTGATAGTTCAAAATAAAATAGATCTTGTTAAAAAAGAAAAAGCTTTTGAAAATTACTTGGAGATAAAAGAATTTGTTAAAGGTAGTATTGCTGAAAATTCTCCTATAATCCCAGTTTCTGCTCAACAAGAAATTAATTTAGAAAAAATAAAAGACTTTATAATGGATATTGAAATACCAAAAAGAGATTTAGAATCAGATCCAATTTTTCTTATAGCTAGAAGTTTTGATATTAATAAACCTGGTAGTAAAATACAAAACTTGCATGGTGGAGTAATTGCTGGGATATTAAAAAAAGGAAAATTAAAGATAGGTGATGAAATTGAAATTAAGCCAGGGATTGTTGAAAAACAAGCTAATCAAACTTTTTACAAAACCATAAGAACTAAAATAGTTTCTATTCATAGAGGAAATTATCCAGTTAAGGAAGCAACTCCTGGAGGCAGTTTAGCTTTTGAAACAGAGTTAGATAACATTTTGACAAAAGCAGATTCTTTATCTGGATCTATAGCATCCCTACAAAATAAACTTCCTGAAATAAATAGGAATATAAAAATAAGATATTTTCTTTTTCCAGAAGTTTTAGGTATAAAAGAAAAAATAAAAATAGAGAATTTAAAATTAAATGAGAATATAATGTTATCAATAAATACAACAACAAGTGTCGGAACTATACAAAAAATAAAAGGAAACGAGGCAGATTTTTTGTTAAAAATTCCTGTTGTTCCTATAAAAGGTGATAGTGTTGGAATAGCTAGGAATATAAATGGTCATTGGAGATTAATAGGTTATGGAGAGATAATTTGATTTTAAAAATTTTTAAAATTTTTTATGCTTAGGATCTTATTTTTGTTTAACATCATCTTTCATTTATAGAAAATTTTCTATACCTTTTATTATGTATAACTTTATCTAATTTATATGATTAAATTTTATTTTAAAAATGGTTTGTTTTAAAATTTAATTTGCATAGATTTTTTAGTTAGTTTCTGTAAATAAAAAACAAGTAATAAAAAAAATTTTATTATGTATAACTTTATCTAAAAAAAGTAGTAAGATAGATTTATATAAACTTTTTATAAGTTTATAGTATGAAAAAGAGAAAGAGTTGTATTTTATGGAAATTTATTTTTTTTATCATAATACTAGGTGTGTTGATTCATAATGTTTCTGCAGCTGATGTTGCTTATCTTTATAACAAGAAGTTTAGGATAGATAATGGAATAGTTAAATTTTTTAATGAAATGAATTTAAGCGTTGATTTAATTAATGAAAAAAATTTTTCTAAAACAGATTTTTCAAAATATAGATTGATATTTGTTGGTGATGAAAGATTTTCAAAACCTAAGGATATACCTATAGACAGATATCCTACAGTTATTATGAATTATAACCATGGTCCTGTTTTCGGATTAACAGATAGGGATGGTATATCGAAATTAGGAAGAACAGAGCCTATGAGTGTAAGAAAAAACAACACAATAATTCAAGTTTATACTAAAGCAATGTACGATTTTAAAAGAGTTGCTATTCCTTATTATTATTTAGCAAACGGAGATAAAGTTCCAACAATGATAAAAGTTGCTGGAACTTACAGCGGAAATAGTTATGATTTGGGAGATGTAATAAGTTATGCAAAAGCAGGAACTCATTTAATTAATGGAAAAACTACAAAAAAGAACTTATGTTTTTTTGGTATTGTAGAAAGTGAGTATTGGACAGATGAAGCTAAGAAACTTTTTAAAGATTGTATAAACTATGTTAGTGTTGTGTGTTATGAAAACAAAGATTGTGATGATAAAAATCCGTACACATTTGACAAGTGTATTAATCCTGGAACAATAAAAAGTTTCTGTACATATGAGAATATAACCTGCATAAAAGATAGCGATTGTGATGACAACAATGTTTCAACAGAAGACAAATGCGTTAATCCTGGAACAGTTGATAGTTATTGTAAACATTATGAAATAAAATGTTTTAAGAATT